>Ga0136559_1000269_pt1 | contig 18020 bp, 16 predicted proteins | sample AntRauMeHopE1496_FD_104633 | JGI IMG/M metagenome (GOLD analysis project Ga0136559, IMG submission 104633) | Saline lake microbial communities from Rauer Islands, Antarctica - Metagenome Hop E1 #496 | ecosystem: Environmental > Aquatic > Non-marine Saline and Alkaline > Saline | place... | reverse complement strand
ATAATACGCATAGTTTTGAAAAAAAACATGGAAATGAAGTTCTGGAAAAAAAAGACAGACGACCAATTAAAAGAAGCTGTTTTTTCTGCTTTGGATAAAAACGTCAATTATTCAGAAAAAACTATTCTTGGAGTTCCTGCGTCCTACCTAGATGAAAAAGTATTTGCTCAAAACGCTTCTTTTTTAAAAGAAGCACCATTTTTGTCGACACTCATTCAAAACCCCAATCATATTGGTTGCCATACATTAGGTAATTCAGAGTCATTTTTTGCTGGAACACAGGAAATAGAAAGAGAGCTCATTCATATGTGTGCCTATGACATCCTCAAAGGAACAGACAGCCATTTTGACGGCTATGTAGCTTCTGGGGGAACAGAGGCTAACCTTCAAGCAATCTGGGTATATAGAAACTACTTCATGAAAGAAATGGCGCTTTCACCTAATGAAATTTGTATTATTTGTTCCGAAGACAACCATTACTCAATGGATAAGTCAGCTAATATTTTAGGTGTCCCGATTCAAAAAGTATCCGTTAGTTCGAAAGAGCGAACTATAACACCAGAATCTGTTCTTGAAGCAATAGAAAAACAGCAGAAAGATGGATCCAAAGCATTTATTGTAATAGCGAATATGATGACAACGATGTTTGGGTCAGTAGACGACCCTGAAATATATAGCAATATACTCGATAAAAAAGCGCTTCCCTATTTCATACATGTAGACGGAGCTTATGGAGGCTTTTATTTCCCGTTTTCACAACCGGCTCACCAGTTGGATTTCAGAAATCCTAAAATCACCTCTGTCACACTAGATGCGCATAAAATGGCACAAGCTCCATACGGAACAGGAATTTTCATCATTCGAGAAAACCTCATTCAATATGCCAACACAAAAGAAGCAAGCTACGTTGAAGGCGAAGATTATACTTTAATTGGCAGTCGATCAGGAGCAAATGCTGTAGCCGTTTGGATGATTCTATCAAAATATGGGCCTTATGAATACACAGAAAAAATATTTGTTCTTCAAAAAAGAACCTCTTGGATGTGCGAGCAACTCGATAAATTGAACATTATTTACTATCGCAATTCCTTTTCTAATATCATTACGATTAAAAGTGAATATATTCGACCAGCGTTAGCTCTGAAATATGGATTAGTACCAGATAACCACAACAAACCTTCATGGTATAAAATTGTAGTAATGAACCATGTCACCATAGACAAGTTACAGCTGCTATTAGCCGATTTAGCGCAATTAAGTTAGTCTAGAAAATAACTTATCGTTATTCTTCAGACGTTTACAATTAGAGTCGATCACTTTTAATGAACAAAGCCTCCTCCACGAGTTTGCAAACTTTGTTGTAATCATATTTCTCTGCTTCTTTTTTTAATTCGCTACTAGACGGAAAATCATCCTTAGTAATAGCTTCTAGAAGGATAGCGGTCAACTCCTCTGAACTTCTTGGATTAAAAAGCTTTCCTAACTCACCCTGATTTAATAACTCAGGGGTTCCACCCGTGTTACTTCCTAGTATTTTCTTACCACAAGCCATAGCTTCAATGGTAACCATTCCAAAGGTTTCATGTAATGAGGCCATTACAAAATAGTCAATTGCGGCATAAAATGTTACGATATCCTTTCGAAAGGGCAGAATAAAGACGCTATCTGAAAGTTCCTTATCCTGAATAAACTGAATTATAGAGTCATAATAATCATCTGCTTCGTTGTTCGTTTTCTCTCCCAAGAAAACCAATCCAACAGGGGTATCAGTTTGCTGAATGAAGTTATAAAAAGCATTCAGAACAGTTAATTGACCTTTTTGCGGATCAAAACGACCTATCAATCCGAAAAGCTGCAGATCTTCGGGGAGACCTAGTGTTTGCCGTGCATCACTCTTTTCTGGTAGGTTCTTAAAAGGAGAAAGATCTAATCCAGAAGGAATTTGATAGATTTTATCTGGAGAGAACTTAGTTAATTCCCTCACCTGCTTTTCCAACCAAGGAAGCGGACAAGACCAACTATCAAACTTACTATACCGAATAGTGTGTACTATATCACGTTTAGAAATACCTAGCTGCATCTCCATGAAGTAAGACAAATGAAGATTTTTATCTGAAAAAGACTTCGTAAGCGCAGCCACCCCCATATCTAAAGGACTGCGAACAACTAGGTGAGATACTTGGTTGCTTTTTATCAATTTCGCCAATTTTCTTGCACTAGCAAAATCATAATATTTCTTATGCGGACCGATTGCAACAACCGGTATGCTGGCAAGTTGTGCTTCCTTGAAGATGGCACTCATTTCTTGCGCAAAAATCACAACTTCATGCCCTCTTTCCTTCATCCATTGAGCATTTCTAAACTGATTCATTTCAAGCCCTCCCCAACTAACGGGTCCACACAAGTAGGCTATTTTTTGTTTTGACATGAAGTAAAAGTAATTGTAATTTATCGATGAGAACACCAACCACATTAAAGAAAATCACGAAACGTAGTTAAAATAGGTCTAAAAATAAAAATCCCAACAGAGAAATTCTGCTGGGATTAAGATAGGTATATACCGGTTTAATATTCATCCTCATTGAAGAAAAAGTCTTCTTTGGTCGGATAATCAGGCCAAATATCTTCAATACTTTCAAAAATTTCTTCGTCATCTTCAAGGTCTTGAAGATTTTCTACTACCTCTAAAGGAGCTCCATTTCTAATCGCAAAATCGATTAACTCATCTTTTGCGGCTGGCCATGGTGCATCTTCTAAATAAGAAGCAAGTTCTAGCGTCCAATACATATTTATTTATTTTAAGGTTCTTCGTTTGTTTCGGCAAAAGTATATTTATTTTTCAGAAAAGCAAATTAAGGTTTTCAACATTCACTCATTAGCTTTAAATATCTGCTACATTCTTGGCTTCCAAGGAATTTCTTTAGCTTCCAAATCCTGACTCAACTTACGTGATAAAACAAACAAATAATCACTTAAACGGTTCAGATACTTGAGTACAATTTCATTTTCAAACCCTACATCTTTCAGCGCCACAACTAATCGTTCAGCTCTTCTACATACACAACGTGCAATGTGAGAATAAGATACAGTTGAATGACCTCCTGGGAGAACAAATGACCTCATTTCTGGAAGCTTTTCATTCATTTCGTCTATACTCGATTCCAAAAAATCAATATCAGAGCTATTAATTTCCGGAAGTTTCATTTTAGTTCCATGAACCGAAGAGGCTAATAACGAACCGATTGTAAACAACCTATCTTGAATTTCAATTAATTGAACTTTATATTCATCCTCTATTTCTTGATCTCGTATCAATCCTATCCAAGAATTTAACTCATCAACTGTTCCATAAGAATCTATTTGAATGTCGCTTTTTTTCACGCGCTGACCACCTAAAAGTGATGTTTCACCACTATCTCCTGTTCTTGTATAAATTTTCATCTTTTTTAATACTTAATTACAAAATGTTCTTTTTGCAGATGAGATTGATTCATCACAATTCCCATCCTAAATAAATCCATTGTTAAATGATAACGTTTCATCCCTTTAAATTGTTGCCAATATTCAAACATATCTCTCGACCAACGAACATCATCAATGATAATGATCGTTTTATCGTGCATGGATTGTGCTAACATATCTAACATCTCGCTCACTTTCTCCCCGCGGTGATCTCCGTCGATATAAACTAAATCGAATTTCTTGTCGTTTGACTGCAAAAAATCTGTAAACGAATTATTTACACAGGCTACATTTGGAAATGGAGCGAGTGCCTTACGCGCAAAATTGTATGTATTGGGACAACCTTCAATAGTGGTGATTTGTGCATCTGGACACCCCTTGGCTAACATCCACGTTCCTAAACCTACCGAAGTCCCTAACTCCAATACTTGCTTCGGTTGGAAATGACATCCTAGTCGATAAAGTAAATCACCAAACTTACCATAGGAACCAGACACTTTAGCAATAGCAGCTATTGAACGCTCTGTTTTTAATCTTTTCGATCCTGCTCCTAAATCCGTGAATTTAATTACCTCTTCACTTTCTCTGAGCGACTGATAATAGCTTTTGAACTCGCTTCTTATTCTATGTGGAATGGGTATTCTTAGGCATACATCGACAAAATCTTTTATTTCGGGTGAAGATCGCTCATATCTTCTACCACTCATCAGTTTATATTTAATGTATTCAACAACGATATTCATTCTTGAGCGAAGATAGTTGAAAATGGAGTTGAAACTGCACTATTCTCTGCAGAAAATTATATCTTCACGTTTTAAAGGAAATAGAAATAAACGAAAAAGTACATTTTCTCGTTTAACTAGTACGCATGGAGAAATTATGATACAGGAATTAACTATAGGGGATAAAGAAAAACAAAAAGAACTTGTTTTTGGAACCCAACCCGAAATAAAGCTAGTAAGTCCTTGTAAACTAGACCAAGGGGTTATACGACATACTTCTTTTGAAAAAAAGAAATACGAAGTACAATTTCAACAAAATACTGCTTCCATCACTTTATTCATTCCAGCCTCTGGATCTGGATCTCGCATGTTTCAGTTTTTGTATGATTTCCTTGAAAATCCAAATGAAGAGAACCGAAGTAAGATAGAGAAATTTTTAAACCATATAGAAGATTTTGCATTTTTTGAGTTGTTGCCGTTTGACATCAAATCTAAGGTAAGGAACTACGACATCAGTCTTGATGAATTTATTGCTTATATTCTAAAGCCAAATGGACTTAATTTAGGTGAGAAACCTAAAGGTTTGATTCCTTTTCACAGAACAAGAAGTTTTGTGCTTAATGCATTCCAAGAGCAGCTATTACAAGGATTGCGCATTAAGGAAAAATCAGCTAATTTCCATTTCACTATTAACGGAAATTTTGAAAACGAAATCATTAATTCGCTCAAACATATTCAAGGATTAACGGCACGCGATTGCACTATACATACCAGTATTCAAAACCCGCAAACCGATGCTATCGCTTTCGACGAGCACCGCAACCCCGTTATAAGTTCAGATCAAAAAGAGTTAAGAAGACCATCCGGACATGGAGCGCTGCTTGAAAACTTAGAAAGCATTGATACGGATGTTGTATTTATTAAGAATATTGATAACATTCAACATGAGTCAAAATCCACTGCTGCTATTGAGCATTTTCAATATTTAGGAGGATTATTAACCCATATAAAAGATGAACTTCAGCAACTTTCACTTTCCGATAATAAAAAGGAAGCTCTTCATCGTTTAAATAGCTTATATCAATTTATATATAGTGCTGAAGAAGTTGACAGTATGACTGATGCTGAAATACTGGAATACATTAACCGACCTTTGCGCATTTGTGGAATGGTAAAAAATGAAGGACAGCCTGGTGGTGGACCATTTTGGATTGATAATAACGGCACTATTTCCAAACAAATCGTTGAAAAAGCGCAGATCAAAATGGAAGGAGAACAGTACAGACTGATGGTGCAAAGTCAATACTTCAATCCTGTGTTGATGGCACTTTCAATGAAAGACTTAGCGGGAAAAAAGCACCAACTCTCTAATTTTGCAGATCACTCGAAGTATTTTATCGTGGATAAGAAGTATGAAGGACAGTCCATACGATTCTTAGAGCGACCAGGGCTATGGAATGGAAGTATGGCAAATTGGCTAACAATTTTTGTAGAAGTTCCTTCTGAAGCGTTTACACCTGTGAAGAATGTTCTCGATTTATTGAACGTTGCCCACAACGAAGATTAGTCGATTAAACTCTCTTTCTCACCAAGTCTTCTAAACAATCAATAAACCTTGGATGGTCATTTGTTGAGGGAACAAGTTGAACTAATTCACCTCCCATTTTCTGAAGGTCTTCATGGTATTCAACACCAATTTCAACAAGTGTTTCTAGGCAGTCAGCAACAAATGCAGGACTAAAAACCAAAATTCGTTTTGCACCCTCTTCGGCCCAATCTTCAATCACTTTGTCAGAAAAAGGAGTAAGCCATTTTTTGTCTAATCGCGACTGAAAGGAAACCGTATAATCGGCATCTTTTAACCCCATTTTATCAGCGAGTAATCGAGTTGTTGCATAGCAGGTGGCTTTGTAACAAAACTTATTTAGCTCATTCACTTCCACATCACACGGTTGATCTTCGCACAGCCCAGTATCATACACTTTATCTACATGACGATCGGGCAAACCATGATAAGAAAACATAATTCTATCGTAATCAGAAAAATCAAATTCCTTTGCTCGTTCTACAATTGCATCTAAATAACCTTCATGGTCATAAAATTGAGAAATTATTTCTACATCAGGTATCACCCACCATTTGCGGATAATATTCATCGCCTTTTCGATAGCCGACCCACCAGAAGCGCTTGCATACTGAGGAAATAAAGGAAGGATAATAATTTTATCATAATTCAATTGACGCATTTCGTCTAACACACTATCCATGGATGGTTTCTGGTACCGCATAGCCATATGGAAATGAACGTTTTCGTCTTGTGTAAATCGGGTTTTTAAACTAGCCACCGTGTTTTCTGTATGCAAAAGAAGTGGAGAAAGATTATCACTTATCTCCCACAATTCTTTATAGATTTTAGCAGACTTAGGAGCTCTAAAAGGAACAATAATACCATTTACAAGAAGTTTTCTTGCCAACCAAGGTAAATCAATTACCCTCGGGTCATTTAAAAACTCTGTTAAGTAACGACGAACATCACTAACCTTTGGACTATCTGGTGTTCCTAATTGAACTAATAAAACTCCTGTTTTTCTCATGGTCATGTAAACTATAAAAATGATAACTACTAGAGCAAAGATAAGTAGGAATTGTTCATTGAAAAGGGATAATACGTATTTGTTTTAAGGGAAACACGAATTCTAGGCGCTCTACAAAACCTTCTAACCCGCAAGATGCTAGTGACAATGCAAACTAAAATTAGTCAACTAACTCTTCTAATACATCTTGAATTAAGTCAAACTCATACCCCTTTCCGGCAAGAAAGCGCGATACTTTTACTTTTCGTTCAAAGCTGGTTCCTTTGCAGGCTGCATATTTTCTATTAGCTAGTACAGTAAGATTATTTTGATAGATTTCCGTATCAATTTCTTTAAAAGCCGTTTCGATCACTTTTTTAGCCACTTGTTTCTGAAGAAGATTATTGTAAATCTTTCTTCTCCCCCACCGTTTGATTGTTATTTTTCCAGAGGTGTAAGCTGAGGCAAAGCGTTGTTCGTTAAGAAAATTATTACTAATCAAGTCACTAATCAGCGCATAAGTATCCTCTAAATCTAACCCGTAATCACGCAGTTTACTTTGCACTTCACTCTGAGCTCTTTCCTGATAAGCGCACCAAGCCTCAATCTTTTGTTTGGCTTCCAAAAAAGAGTATGCGTGCTCTGAGTTTTTCATCAGAGCACAATATCTTCTTTACTTTTATTTTTAAAGGAATATTCTAGGAAATGATAATCAGTAACCCCATGAACAGGAATCCACTTTTTATATTTCAAAAACCACTTCATTTGTCTGGATAGCAGCCCCTTTTTAAAGTGAGACTCTAAATAAGGATGCACCCAAACAGAAACATCTTTTATTCCTTTGTCTCCAATCAAGTACGCCAAATTATTCTCCACTTCTTCAGCAAAAAGAATGCTGGCTGTAACTTCTCCCGTACCGTTGCAGGTAGGGCATTTTTCTGATGTTTTAATATCCGTTTCTGGACGTACACGTTGTCGCGTGATTTCCATAACCCCGAAGCGGGATGGAGGGAGAATATTATGTTTCGCACGGTCGGATTTCATAAGCTCCTTCATTTTTTCGAAGAGTGCTTTATTATTTTCCTTTTGATGCATATCGATAAAATCGATCGCAACAATACCTCCCATATCGCGCAATTGAAGAACACGAGAAAGCTCTTCTGCTGCCTCTAAATTAGTTGCCAGCGCATTACTTTCTTGACCATTAGGATCTTTTCTGTTACCGCTATTTACATCCACAACGTGCATTGCCTCGGTGTGCTCTACAATTAAGTACCCTCCACTTGGCAACGGAACTTTTTTACCAAAAAGCATTTTAATTTGCTTATTGATACCAAAGCGTTCGAAAATATCGAGATTTCCGTTATATAGCTTTAAGATTTTTTCTTTGTCCGGTGCAATGGAGGCAACGTATGTTTTCATTTGCTCAAGTAGCGTCTCATCATTGACATGGATTTTCGTAAAATCACCATTCAATAAATCACGCAAGATAGAGGATGCCTTATTAATTTCCCCCAATACCCTTCTTGGTGGAACGGAGTTTTTTAAATTATCGTGCATCTTCTTCCACTTGTCAAGAAGATTCTTTAGATCCTGATCTAACTGCTCTACTTTTTTATTTTGAGCAACTGTTCGAATAATAACGCCAAAATTTTTGGGCTTTATACTTTGCAGAATCTCTTTAAGTCTATCTTTTTCCTCTTGATCTTTGATCTTTTGGGAAATAGAAATTTTATCAGAAAAAGGCACTAAGACTATAAATCTACCTGCTAGCGTTACCTCGGCGCTTAAACGCGGGCCTTTGCTAGATATAGGCTCTTTAGCCACCTGAACTAAAATATGCTGAGAACTGGAAACAATATCAGTTATTTTTCCGTCTTTATCTATATTTTGTTCGGGTTTAAAGTATAATAAATCAGCAACGTTTTGCTTACCTTGTAAGGTATCTTTTGTAAACTTATTGAGCGAATTGAACTGAGGTCCTAAATCCAAATAATGCAAAAAAGCATCTTTTTCATAACCTACATCAACAAAACATGCGTTGAGACTCGGAACAACTTTTCTTACCTTACCATGATAGATATCTCCTACCGTGTAATCTGTTTTCGTTTTTTCCTCGTGTAACTCAATAAGCTTACCGTCCTTAAGCAGAGCAAGCCAAACACTACCTCCTCTTGAATCAACTACTAGTTCGTAATTCACGGAAGCTAAAATTAAATTTATAAATAGGAAAAACTTAGCAAGAAAATCTTACTAAGTTAATCCAATGAACTAAAAAGAAAATGAAGATTATTTCTTCTTCTTGTGACGATTTTTCCTCAGTCTCTTTTTTCTTTTGTGCGTAGCCATCTTATGTCTTTTTCTTTTTTTACCACTTGGCATAACTTATATATTTTAATGAATTAATAATCTTAATTTGTTGTGTTTTTTCCTTAAAAAAAACACTCCTGCTTTTTAAAACAGGAGTGCAAAGATATAAATAACTTTCTTAAGTGACAAAAACTATTTCACTTTTACATTATTTTTTACTTCATCAACAAAAGTCTTTGCAGGCTTAAATGATGGAATGTTGTGCGCTGGAATAATGATTGTCGTATTCTTTGAGATATTACGTCCTGTTTTTTCAGCTCTTTCTTTCACGATAAAACTACCAAAACCTCTCAAATAAACGTTTGTTCCGCTCGTCAAAGAGCCTTTAACTGTGTCCATAAAGGCTTCAACTGTTTGTAAAACTTCATTCTTTTCTAATCCTGTTTTCTCTGCAATTTGAGCAACAATGTCTGCTTTCGTCATGATTTATTTTATTTTATTTTAAACAACAATGTGATTTTCAATTACAAAGGTAATTAGTAGATTCATATTACCTTTACATTTTTAACGTTTATTATTTAATTATTACCCCAATGTGTGATTTTGCTCTATTAATTGATGTTTGGTATCGACAAAACAAAAGAAGTCTTCCATGGAGAGATACTAAAAACGCTTATCACATTTGGCTTTCTGAAGTGATACTTCAACAAACAAGAGTAGATCAAGGAAAAAGTTATTATTTAAAATTTATAGAAAATTTCCCAAACGTTCTCGATTTAGCAAGAGCTAGCGAAGACGAAGTACTTAAGCTATGGCAAGGCTTAGGCTACTATTCTCGCGCACGAAATCTTCATGCAGCAGCCAAAAATATTGTTACTAATCATCAAGCACAATTTCCAGATTCATACCAAGAAATAAGAGCATTAAAGGGAATAGGAGATTACACAGCAGCAGCTATTGCCTCTTTCGCTTATGACCTTCCTTATGCCGTAGTTGATGGAAATGTTTTTCGTGTTCTATCCCGATACTACAACGACAACACTCCTATCGATAGTTCACAAGGTAAAAAATTGTTTACTTCTTACGCTAACGAACTTTTGAATAGAAAAGACCCAGCGAGTTTTAACCAAGCGATTATGGAACTTGGCGCGCTCGTCTGCACGCCTAAAAATGCGAAGTGTGAAGAATGCCCTTTACTGGAGTCCTGCCAAGGCTATCGCGCAAATAGCGTTTACGAGCTCCCTGTTAAATCTAAAAAAACTAAAACTCGCAACCGTTATTTCCACTACATCTATGCGCCAGAAGAAATGCTTTTACAGAAGCGAACAGGAAAAGATATTTGGGAAAATATGTATGAATTTCCTTTGCTAGAAGTAGATAGCGAAAGAGAACCTAGTTCCATTATAGTAGAAATTAAGGAAAAGTTAAATTTTAATGTGGACGAAAACCCTATTGTCGCATACAAACACATTTTAAGTCACCAGCACATTTACGCCACTTTCTGGAAGCTCAATTCGAAGCCGGATGAGAAAAAATCGTCCTACATTAGCTGCTCTGCAATGGAGTTAAATCAATATGCTATACCTCGATTAATAGATAAATTTCTTGAGGAAAACAATTGATTTACTTATATTTAGTAAATTCACACAAATTGATTTCGTAATCAATAAATAATTATACTAAATTTGTTTTATGACTGGAAGCGTGAATAAAGTAATCCTTATTGGTAATTTAGGAAAAGATCCAGAAGTAAGAGCGTTGGAGACCGGAGCAAAACTGGCACGTTTTACAATTGCTACATCTGAATCTTATACCGACAAGAATACCAATGAAAAAAAGGAAATTACGGAATGGCATACTATAGTTGTATGGCGTGGACTGGCTGATATTGCTGAAAACTATCTTAAAAAGGGAATGAAAGTTTACGTTGAAGGCAAGCTCAGAACACGCTCTTGGCAAGATGAATCCGGAGCGGCTAAATACACAACGGAAATCGTTGCAGATAACTTTACAATGCTGTCATCTAAGGCTGAATCTAATCAAAACCAAGCAGCGTACCCAACGAACACAGATAAGAATTCAACACAACCATTAAGTCCAGATTTGTTAAACAAAGAAGATGAAGATGATTTACCATTTTAACTCAAGTATCACATCATAATGGACGGAGACCCCCAACATTTTAGCTTATTTTTCATATTAGCCATTCAACTAGGAACAGAGATTTGGATTTCAATTGGTATCCTAGCTATTTTATTAATTTGCTCTGCGCTAATATCGGGGTCAGAGGTAGCATTCTTTTCGCTTAGCCCTGCTGACAGACTTGATCTCGAAGAAAATAAAAACAAATCCTCAGAGACGGTAAAACTGCTTCTCAACAGACCTAAAGACCTGCTAGCAATCATTTTAATTTTAAATAACTTCATCAACATAGCCATTGTTATTTTAGCGAGTTATGTCTTTTTGAACTTTTATCCAGAAACTGACAAGTTTGATATAGTGCGAAGCATTATAGAAATTGGAGTTATCACCTTCATTATCTTGCTCATCGGAGAAGTTGTGCCAAAAGTTTATGCGAATCGCAACAGTATGAAAATCGCCTTGTTAATGGCTAAACCAATCTATTTCGCTGGAAAAATACCTCCGTTTTCATGGTTGAAAATTGGACTTGTTAATGGAACAGATGTCATACTTAAATCTGCTAGAAAAAGGTCTATCGATATTTCTACTGACGATTTAGAACATGCCATTGCGTTAACACGAGAAGAAAACGGCTCAGAAGATGATCATAAAATATTAGAAGGAATTGTAAACTTTGGAAATACAGATGTAAAGCAAATCATGCGTTCTAGAGTAGATACCATTGCCATCGATAAAACCATCAATTATGAGGAATTACTAAAAATTATTCGCGAAGCGGGTTATTCACGTATCCCAGTTTATGTAGAAACATTTGATGATGTTTTGGGGATTATTTACATTAAAGACCTACTCCCACATCTAAATGAATCAGCTGATTTTGACTGGAGAAAATTAATTCGTGCGCCTTTTTTTGTTCCAGAAAATAAAAAAATTGACGATCTTTTAAAAGAGTTTCAATCTATGAAAATGCACATGGCTGTTGTTGTAGATGAATACGGTGGGGCTAGTGGAATCGTAACTTTAGAGGATGTATTAGAAGAGATCGTTGGGGATATAACAGATGAATTCGATGATGACGATTTAATTTACACTAAAGTAAATGAAAATACGTTTATTTTTGAAGGAAAAACGCCGCTAGTCGATTTGTATAAAGTTCTTGACGTAGATGGCAAATCATTCGAACAAGTAAAAGGAGAATCCGATTCAATTGCTGGATTCTTAATTGAACAATCAGGAAAAATTCTTAGAAACAATGAGTCCTTTGAGTTCGAAAACATTAAATTCATTGTTGAATCATCCGATAAAAAGAGGGTTAAAACTATTAAAATAATCAAATTAGACAATGTCGAAGAATAGCTTTATCATCCCTTGCTCCTTTGTATTATTCATCTTCCTTTTTAGCTGTAAGGGAAACCAAACGTTTATACCAAAACCTCCCACTTATTTAAAGATAGAATTTCCAGAACGCAGCTATGCTTTTTACCAAGATGAATGTGACTTTTCATTTGAGACACCAAGTTATTTTAATATAGAAAAAATAGCCACGAGTTGCAACCGCGACATTCATTTTACGAGCTTGAATGGAACACTACATTTAAGCTATATTAAAATGGATACATCGCTAGCTGCTTATGTTAATTATGCACTCAATAAAATAGATGATCACAAAGTGAAGGCTACTGCTATTTATGATTCTGTTTTTTTAAATAATGAGACGAAAGTTTACGGTACTTTTTTTGAATTACAAGGCAATGTGGCATCCCCTTTTCACTTCTACTTAACAGACTCTACTGATTATTTTATGAATGGCGTTGTTTACTTCAATGCTCGACCGAACTACGATTCAATAAAGCCGGTGCTTAATTTTGTAAAAGAAGATCTATACAAAATAATGACCACCACGAAATGGTCTAAATAATACCATTAGCCATTTTAATTCTTGATTTTAGAGAGAAAATCGTATCTTGAGCATCTAAACTAGATTATTATGCGCATTTTACTCCTATTTATTTGTACCACACTATTCTCTGTAAATATTAGTTTATCACAGGAAGTATTTCATAAAGCGAAAATCTGGTTCAACAATAATTCGTTACACGATCTTGCTCATTTAGGGCTAGACATTGACCATGGAGTTATTAAAGAAGGTACTTTTATTATAAGTGACTTCGCCGAATCGCAGCTTGCTGCAGTTAAAAATGCAGGCTACACAGTGGAAATTATTATTGAAGATGTTTCTGCCTTTTACGCCACTCAAAATACTGAGGAATTCAATTCAAAAAATGCAACATGCGCTAATCAATCGAGCGGCGGATTTAACCCAACTATTCCTTCAAATTTTGATCTAGGATCATACGCGGGATACTTTACGACACAGGAAATGTTTGATAATCTAGCATCAATGCTCAGTCAATATCCAAATTTAGTAACAGATATTATTCCAATTTCAGACACACTAACGCACGAAGGAAGAACTATGTACTACCTGCGTATTTCGAATAATCCGAATACAGTTCAAAATAAACCACGTGTTTTATACACTTCGTTAATACATGCCAGAGAGCCAGGTTCTTTGTCTCAAACACTTTTCTTCATGTGGTATTTATTAGAAAATTACGGAACTGATCCTGAGGTGACTTATCTGGTAGATAATGTAGAAATGTATTTTGTTCCAATGATTAATCCTGACGGTTATGCAAGAAATGAATTTACTGATCCGAACGGAGGTGGAATGCACCGAAAAAACAGAAATCCTGCACACGGCACAACCAATCGAGGAGTAGATTTAAACAGAAACTTTAGTTATGAATGGGGAACAACAGGTGTTAGTGCAAATCAAAACAACGACACTTACCCAGGAACAGGTCCATTCTCTGAACCAGAATCTCAAAATATGAAAAAAATAGCTGAGCAATTTGGAGTATCTTTTGCGTTCAATGCACATACACATGGCAATCTACTATTATACCCAATAGGATCCACATCTAGCGAATTCGCAGTAGACGATGATTATTTTAGTGCTTACAGCAGTCACATGGCGGAATACAACGGATACGATGCTATAAAAAGTTCTGGCCTTTACCCTGCGTCTGGCGACACCGATGATTACATGTATGTGGAAGAAGGAATTTTTGCAGTAACGCCTGAAGTAGGCGGTGCATTTTGGTCACCCTCTAACCAAATATTAGGTGATTGTATCAATATGCTTTTTCCAAATTTAGTTCTCGCTCATCTTCCTTTGATTTATGGCGTTGCCACAGAAACAGATAACGGATCTTCTGTCACGGATATGGCAGGTAATTTCAATCACGAAATAGTTCACCTTGGGAGACAATTGGGACCACTAGAAGTAAGTATAACGCCTATCGCTGGTATTCAAACAGTAGGAACTCCAATCACCTACAACCTACAAATATTGGAGGAACTAACAGGTGCAATAAGTTATGAATTAGAAAGCACAATTCAATATGGAGATGAGATCAAATACGTTTTGAATGTTGATAACGGATTGTGGGTGAAGCAAGATACAATTATCAAACAATTCGGAAGCGCCGCACTGCAGGTTTCTGATGACGCTACGACCGATAATAACTGGACAGGAGATTTCTCCTTAACTACGGAAGAATTTGTTTCTCCTAACACGTCGTTCACCGATAGTCCGAATAGCGAGTACTCATCAAATTCATTTTATTCTTATATTTTTAATGATCCAATAGATTTAACAGACGCTATTACTGGAATGATTCGTTTTAATGCTAAGTGGGACATTGAAGCAGGTTGGGATTATGCACAATTTCAAGTCTCGACAGATAATGGTCAAAATTGGATTGCACAATGCGGAAACTATACCCGACCTGGAGTTTTTAATAACGGGGGGGCACAACCAGTTGACGATCCATTGTATGATGGAGTTCAAAACTCTTGGGTATTAGAAGAGATTAATTTAAGTGATTATTTAGGACAAGAAATCAGAGTTCGTTTTGTATTAGAATCCGACGGATTTGTTCAGGAGGATGGGTTTTACTTTGACGACTTTGAAATTCTTTACGATCTAGAACAGGGACCAATCGGAAACGTGAATGAAACTTTCTTATCTCAAATCAAATTAGTTCCTAACCCTGCAAACGATGTAGCGCATATATCTTTTCCAACTTATATAGAAAACGGAACAGTACGTATTCATGACGCAGCTGGGAAACTGGTAAATACCATAGAAATAAACCATTCAACAAATCTCGTTTCAATTAACGTTCAACAGTTGAATCAAGGTATTTACTTTGTCCGTTATTCAGCGAATGAATTCACTAGTAACCCTATCCGTTTAGTGGTGATTAAGTAGTTTCAAAATTGAAATGCTCATAACTTTTTGATAGCGACTCAAGAGAACGCTATAAATTCACGTTCTTCGTGTAAATAATTATTTACAATGAAAAATGTTGGTATATTCTGTGGTGGATTTTCTTCTGAATATGATATCTCCGTTAAAAGTGCGACTATTATTTTAAACCATCTGCCGAGAGATAAATACAATCCCTTTTTAGTTTATGTTAACCGCCAAGGTTGGAAAGCAGAATACCAAGGAGTTCTTTATGATGTTTCGCAAGATGATTTTAGCTTTCACACGGAGAACAAAAAAATCACCATTGACTTAGCGCATGTATACATCCACGGAAATCCGGGAGAAAATGGAAAACTACAAGCATATTTCGAAATGAAAGAACTTCCATTTGTGAATAGTAATGCGTTATCCTCAGAACTTTCTTTCGATAAGTGGTTTTGCAATCAATTTTTACGAAACTTCGATATAAAAGTAGCGGAATCAGTGTTGTTACTTTCTCCTGAAAACATAGATACCAATAAAATCATTCAGCAACTAAAACTACCTTGCTTTGTAAAGCCAGCCGATTCAGGTTCTAGTTATGGAATATCTAAGGTTTACGAAGAAAAAGAACTTCTGCCCGCCATAAAAAATGCTTTTAAAGAAGGAAAAACTGTTGTGATCGAAGCATTCATGGATGGAACAGAAGTGACCTGCGGTGTTTACAGAAATGATTCTGGATTAATCGCCCTTCCGTGTACCGAAATAATATCCGAAACAGACTTTTTCGATTACGAAGCTAAATACCTCGGTAAATCGAAGGAAATTACACCAGCCAGAATAGCTAACGAACTGACTTTAAACATTCAAGAACAGGCAAAGAAAATCTATAGTATCCTACAATTAAGATCAATCGCGAGAATAGATTTTATTATCATTGGTCAGGTTCCTCATGTTATTGAAGTGAATACTACACCCGGTTTTTCTTCGGAATCCATTGTACCAAAAATGCTCGAAAGCGCTAAAATTAAAATTGCTGATTTCTGGGGTGAAATCTACGCCTACGAAACGAAATAAATCATTATTTTCAGTGTCAGTATGTCAGCATATCTGACATTTTTTTTCATCAAAAACATCTATTTCTGCCAAAAGAATGAGAAACATCTATTGGCATAAAATTCGACTTTTGGGATATCGAAATAATAAACAAAAAAACACAAAAGTATGTCATTAATGAAACCATTAGCGGATAGAGTGCTCATTGAGCCTACTCCGGCTGAAGAAAAAACGTTGAGTGGGTTAATTATTCCTGATACTGCTAAAGAAAAACCATTAAAAGGAACTGCAATAGCAGTAGGACCTGGAAAAGTAGATGAACCAATGACTGTGAAAGTCGGCGATTCAGTAATTTTTGGACAGTACTCAGGAACTGAAATTAAATTAGATGGGAAAAATTACCTCATCATGCGCGAAGCTGATATTTACGGAATAGTTTAATAAAAAATTTAAATAAAATTAAATCAAGATGGCAAAAGAAATCGTATTTGACGTAGAAGCAAGAGAGCGACTTAAAGCAGGAGTTGACGCTCTAGCAAATGCAGTAAAGGTAACACTTGGGCCAAAAGGTCGAAATGTTGTAATCGAGAAAAAATTTGGCGCACCACACGTAACTAAAGATGGTGTGTCTGTTGCAAAAGAAATAGAATTAAAAGACCCTATTGAAAACATGGGAGCTCAAATGGTAAAGGAAGTTGCATCAAAAACTGCGGATATTGCAGGAGATGGAACCACGACGGCTACTGTTCTTGCTCAAGCTATAATTACAGCAGGACTAAAAAATGTGGCAGCAGGTGCTAATCCAATGGATCTTAAAAGAGGAATCGACAAAGCTGTAAAAGTTGTTGTTGCTGAATTGAAAAAAATATCACAAGAAGTTGGCTCAGACAACGATAAAATCAAGCAAATTGCATCTATATCTGCTAATAATGATGAGGAAATCGGAGCGCTTATAGCGAAAGCTATGAAGGTTGTTGGGAATGACGGTGTAATAACTGTTGAAGAAGCGAAAGGAACGGAGACAGAAGTTAAAACTGTTGAAGGAATGCAATTTGATCGAGGATATCTTTCTCCATACTTTGTAACCAACACAGAGAAAATGATCTCTAACTTGGAAAACCCTTATATACTTATTTCTGATAAGAAAATATCTAGCATGAAGGACTTGTTACCAGTATTGGAGCCTGTAGCGCAATCTGGTCGTCCATTATTAATTATAGCAGAAGACGTTGACGGTGAAGCATTGACTACTTTAGTAGTAAACAGAATCCGTGGATCGCTGAAAGTTGCCGCTGTAAAGGCACCGGGGTTTGGAGACAGAAGAAAAGCGATGTTGGAAGATATAGCTATTCTTACTGGAGGACAAGTGATTTCAGAAGAAAGAGGTCTTTCGTTAGAAACAGCTACTTTAGACATGTTGGGGAGTGCTGAAAAAGT
>Ga0136559_1000268_pt1 | contig 18060 bp, 16 predicted proteins | sample AntRauMeHopE1496_FD_104633 | JGI IMG/M metagenome (GOLD analysis project Ga0136559, IMG submission 104633) | Saline lake microbial communities from Rauer Islands, Antarctica - Metagenome Hop E1 #496 | ecosystem: Environmental > Aquatic > Non-marine Saline and Alkaline > Saline | place... | reverse complement strand
TAAATGGCATAAACTTCTTTTTTTTCCATGTCTAACTCAAGATAATCTGCAGTTAGTTTTATTCCTTCGAAAACAAGCTCTGCTTCACCAAAAAGAATAATGATTTTCCCTTGTAAATCAGCATATATGGAGTCGCGGCAAGAATAAACTGCTGGTCCATCTAATAAGTTATCTTGACGAACAATCCTTGGCTTGCTTATGCTATCAGTAGATTCTTGGGCGTAACTTTCTTGAAATAATTGAATTATTAACAATCCAAGGAAGATAAAATACTTTATGGAATACAATTTGCTCAATATTCTTGACTTATTTTTGTCATGCACGCGTTAAAACGTATGCAAAACTAAAAAATTACATTATTGTGGTAGCATTTATTTATAGAACTGTTGTGTTTTTGTGTTTTACGCTTGCGTTTAACGTTGTTACAGCACAAGATGAATTAGACGAAGTTTTGTCTTCTGGCATAAAAACAGTAGTTATTGATCCAGGACATGGCGGAAAAGATCCCGGTTGTCATGGAAAGCATACGAAAGAAAAAGAGGTCTGTCTTTCTATAGGGTTGAAGTTAGGGGCGTATATTGAACAAAAATATCCGCATATAAAAGTTGTTTACACCCGAAAAACAGATGTTTTTGTCGAATTGGATGAGCGTGCGTCAATAGCTAACAAGAATAATGCAGACTTGTTTATTTGTATTCATGCTAATGCAGCAAGCCCATCGGCACGCGGGGCGGAAACCTATGTGTTAGGACTTCACCGAACGGAGAGTCAACAAAAAGTAGCAGAGCGAGAAAATAGTATCATTCATTTTGAAGATGATCCATCTAAATACAAGGATTTTGATATGTCGCCTGACGCCATTATAGCCCGTCAACTTCAATTAGCCGTTTTTCTGGATCAAAGTATCAATTTTGCATCTAAAGTTCAAAAACAATTTAAAAGTATTGGGCGCTATGATAGAGGGGTTAAACAGGCTGGATTCCTTGTTTTATATAAAACTACGATGCCGAGTGTATTAATCGAATTAGGCTTTCTAACCAATGTGGAAGAAGAAAAGTTTTTAAAAGATACGGTTAATCAACATAAAATGGCGAATTCAATTTTTAAGGCATTTCAAGAATACAAAGGTGAAATTGAAGGAGTGAACGAATTATTGGTAGATGGAAAAGGGTTTCAAGAAGCGGTCAAGCAATCAGATAAAAGCCCTTCTCCTAAGGGACAAGAGGCTGCTGAACTAAAGTCTGTAAGTACTGAAAGTAAGGATAATAAGCCGAATGTAATTTACTTTAAAGTTCAAATAGAGACGTCACGAACAAGAATAAATAAGAGCGATGTCAGATTTAGCGGTGTCGCTGTAGATGAATATAAGCAAGACGGTCTTTATAAATATACCTCAGGAAGCTTCGAAAATGATTTAGATAGCGCAAAAACACTACAAACTGAACTGCGTAGCAAAGGTTTTGATCATGCGTTTGTTATTGCTTTTCGGGATGGACAGAGAATCTCGATGGAAGAAGCGTTGAAATAATTTTTAGAGTAAATGCTCCACAGCTCTTATTGAATGGCGAATATGATAAACGCGTGAATTAGAAAACAAGCATAATTGAAAGTGAAAGGAACGAAAAACTAGTATTGCCAGAATAGCCTACTGCACCAGCGAACTTTGAACGAGATACGAAGTCTTATTTTATTATGTCTAACTTCTTTCTTTTTATGCCCTTTATTTCAACAAATACTATTATTTTAGCATCTTAAAACAGCACGATTTGAAAGTCTCAAAAGAATTTAAAACCGGTTTAGTAGTTATCTTGTCAACAGCATTATTGATTTTCGGTGTAAACTACCTGAAAGGAAATAGTTTTTTTGGTGGTGATGACATCTATTATGCTTATTTCCCAACATCTGGAGCGCTTGTTCCTTCTAGCTCAGTGACCCTCAACGGGGTTGAAATAGGGAAAGTGTTGGACGTGCAATTGGTGAACCCAAATACATTTACAGATCCAACTAAAAGAGTCTTAGTAAAGTTTAGCGTTCAATCGCCTGATTTAAAACTAGCGATAGGATCAGGTATAGAAATTGTACCTTCTTTTATCTCAACAGGAATTCAAATCAATCAAAATTTTGTGGCCGAACAAGGATTTCATTTATTAGGAGACACGTTGTTTGGGTCGGTTTCTCAAGAGATTACAGAGCAAATCGAAAGTGAGTTAATGCCGCTTAAAAGAAAAGTAGAGGACTTACTCGTTTCAGTAGAAAACATTGTTGCTTCCATTAATACTTTTTGGGATACTTCTGCGGCTTACACCATGGATGAAAGTTTGAATGAAGTGAAAATTGCTATTTCAAGATTTGGTCGGGTAGCATACAATTTGGATAATTTAATTGGCGAACAAAAAGGAAAGTTTAGCCGAATTTTTGATAATGTGGAAGATATTACAGTGAGTTTTAAACAGACGGAAGCAGAAATTCAAAAAATTGTTGGGAATGTTTCTCAAATATCTGATTCTCTCTTGACTGCTGACTTTAAAGGTGCGATTTCAGATGCTACAACGACGTTGCAAACATTGAATCAAATGCTTGAAAAAGCATCACAAGGAGAGGGGACACTTGGGAAATTATTGGACGATGAACAGTTGTATAATGAACTCAACCAGACGAACCAAAAGCTACAAGAACTTGTTGAAGACATCAAAATACATCCGGAACGCTACATTCACGTGTCAGTTTTCGGAGCGAAAACCAAAGGTGTTCCTCTATCTAGTCAAGAGGAGAAAAAGTTAAAATCTATGTTGGATACCATTCCAAATAAATAATTTTATATGATAACTATAATCGTATTTGCTGTTCTTTTGCTTCTTGGAATAGGCCTATTTGCAATGAACGTTGGACGAATTCGTGCTAATATTTTGTTGGGACGGGATGTGAATAGAACAGACAAGAAAGGAGCGCGATTTAAAGTCATGGCACTTGTGGCGTTAGGACAACAGAAAATGTTTAAACGACCCATTCCAGCCATTTTGCACTTAACGCTTTACGCAGCTTTTGTAATTACGCAAATAGAATTAATTGAAGTTTTTGCAGACGGCTTGACGGGAGAACATAGATTATTTCGTTCTTCCCTAGGTGGGTTTTATACCTTCATTATTTCGTTTATTGAAATTTTATCCGTTCTGGCATTTATTGCGACGTTTGCCTTTTTAGCACGACGTAATTTATTGAAAATCCCTCGTTTTACTATGAATGAAATGAATGGATGGCCAAAGTTTGATGGTAATTTGATTCTCGTTGCAGAACTTGTTTTGATTTGCTTTATCTTTATGATGAATGGTGCCGATGAGGTCATGTATCAAAGAGGTTTTTCTTACGCAGAGAACTTAGGTGATGGCTCCTTAGGTTTTACAATTTCTCAATATGTAGGGCCTGCTTTATTTGGTGGTATGAGCGAATCATCCTTATATCTTGTTGAGCGCATAGGTTGGTGGGGACATATCATAATGGTCTTTTCCTTTTTGAACTATCTACCATTCTCAAAGCATTTCCATATCCTTTTGGCTTTTCCAAATACATTCTATTCTAATTTGGAGAAAAAAGGTAAGTTCACCAATAATGAAGCGGTTACAAATGAAGTAAAATTAATGATGGACCCGAGTGCTGATCCATTTGCGGCACCAGCTCCTGCTGAAGGAGAAATACAACGCTTCGGAGCTAAAGACGTGACTGATTTAACGTGGAAGAATTTATTGGATAGCTACACGTGTACCGAATGTGGTCGTTGTACTGCGTCATGTCCTGCAAATCTAACCGGTAAGTTATTATCTCCGCGTAAAATAATGATGGATACGAGAGACCGCTTAGATGAAGTAGGTAAAAATATTCGTAAGCACGGTAAAGGTCATGATGACGGTAAAAGTTTGCTAACTGACTATATCTCAGCGGAAGAATTATGGGCATGTACTTCTTGTAACGCGTGTGTTGAGGAATGTCCTGTAAATATTGACCCGTTGTCTATAATTAATGAAATGCGCCGTTATTTAGTGATGGAAGAGTCGAAAGCTCCAAGTGAATTGGCAACTATGTTTACTAATATAGAAAACAATGGAGCCCCTTGGCAGTTTAGTCAAGCTGATCGACTGAAATGGAAAGATGAAGATTAAACGAATTGGATAGTTTGAGAAACCTGATCGTTATGCGTGTAGGTGGAAAGAACCCCGATTTAGAAAATGAACAAGTCACAATTCAAGTGTTTGAAAAATAAGAAATTATGAGTGAGTTATTAAAAGTGCCAACCATGGCAGAAATGATGGCAGCTGGAGAAAGTCCTGATGTGTTGTTTTGGGTAGGTTGCGCAGGTAGTTTCGACGACAGAGCAAAAAAAATCACGAAGGCAATTGTGAAAATATTAAACAAGTGCGAAGTGAAATTTGCTGTCTTAGGAACAGAGGAGTCGTGCACTGGTGATCCTGCAAAGCGCGCTGGAAATGAATTTCTTTTTCAGATGCAAGCCATGATGAATATTCAGGTGTTAGACGGGTATGAAGTAAAGAAAATCGTTACAGGTTGTCCTCATTGCTTTAATACACTTAAAAATGAATACCCTGAACTCGGAGGTGATTACGAAGTGATCCATCATACACAACTCATTCAATCTCTTATTGACGAAGGAAAATTGAAGGTAGCAGGTGGTGATACTTTTAAAGGGAAGAAGATTACCTTTCACGATCCGTGTTACCTAGGACGCGCGAATGACGTGTATGAAGCACCGCGTCAAATGTTACAAAGTTTAGACGCTGAGTTGGCTGAAATGAAACGCTGTCGCACAAAAGGTTTATGCTGTGGAGCTGGTGGAGCGCAAATGTTTAAAGAAGCCGAAAAAGGAAACAAAGAAGTAAATATTGAACGCACTGAAGATGCGCTCGAAGTAAAACCAGATATTATTGCTACAGGTTGTCCATTCTGCAACACGATGATGACGGATGGTGTTAAAAACTTTAATAAAGAAGGCGAAATTCAAGTAATGGATGTTGCTGAGTTGATCGCAACTGCTGCAGATTTATAAAATTATGTTAGTATTTGAAAATTTTCCGAGTAATTCGAGAGTTTGGCTTTATCAAGCCAATAGAGCACTTACTGCAACAGAAATTGATTGGTTATCCTTTGAAATGGAGCAGTTTGTCAAAGAATGGGCAGCACATGGAACAAAACTATGGGCTGATGGGTCGGTACTGAATCCTTATTTCGTTGCTTTTGTTGTGGATGAAAGCGTTACTCCTCCTAGCGGATGCTCTATAGATTCTTCCGTGAAATTCTTAAAAGCGGTTGGAGTTGAATTGGGAATTGACTTTTTTACACGTATGAAAGTGTGTCAAGATAACAATGGTGCTATTCAACAAATCGACTTCGCTGAATTTAAAGAAGGACAATTAAACGGAGAAGAACTTATATACGATGCGCTTATTTCAACGCTAGAAGAACTCACTACTGCTTGGCCAAGAAAATTGAAAGAAAGCAGTTTAAGCGCCCTTGTTTAAGGTCCTATTTCCTAAGTTTCTATAAAGAAAAGGTCTTTTTGATGATAGCAACTAGTACTAGTATATTTGGAATTATAATTAAATGCTAAATAGTTCACTTTGGTTAATAGAGAACGTTTTATTTAGCCTACATAACATCTATGAGGGTTTATATTAGAAAAAAAGCGAGTTATACTGATCCGGTCCGTTACATTTTAAAAATCATTGAAAAGAACCGTAAGGTGTCGTTTACTTTTTTAGATTCTCCTGAGGATGCTCAAATCGTTTGGGACCATGAACTCGAAAACACTGAAAACATCAACTTAGCGTTTTATAATGCGTTGTCGGATGACTCTAATCGCTTTGACCATGAAACCCAATTTCCGAAATCAATAATTATCGCAGACAAAGCGAATAAGGAAGATAGCATTGCAACAATTTTTTATCTAATTAATTGCTTACAAGAAATTTCGCCAAAAGAACATGATTTGGATCAATTTGGTCGTTTTAAGTACACCTCCTCCTATCAATCTAAATACGGAAATATAGAGGAGAATCTAGTGGAGCATCTTATTGATAATTTTTGCAACATTCATTCTATTAAAGGAGAGAAAAGTCCGAGTAAATTCTTTATTTCACATGATATTGATACAATTTACGGATCATTTTTTCAAGATGGTTTTTGGGCGTTGAAGAACATGAAATTAGGCGTTGTCATGAACCTTATCTTCTTAGAATTGATGAGAAGACCTCACTGGAAGAACATGGATAGAATCATCAAAATTAATGATGAATATGATGTTAAATCTACATTTTTCTGGCTTGTAAATCAAGGGAAAGGTACCCAAGGGATTAAGAATGCTGATTACAGTATAGCAAGAGAAAAAAAGTTGCTTAAATTGGTGGAAAACTCAGGGAATACTAATGGACTTCACAAGTCTTGTTCTTTCATGAGTATAGAAGAAGAGTTAGCGAAGGGGGGGCTGAATACTACGTACAATCGGTATCATTTCTTAAATTTTTTACCACATAGGGATTGGAGTAAGATATCAGAGTCAAAACTTGATTTTGATGCTAGTCTTGGATTTGCTGAGCATTTTGGCTTTCGAAATTCGTATGGAAAAGCCTTCCAACCTTTTGATTTTAAAAATAATAGACCCTATGATTTTGTGGAGGCTCCTTTGAATTTTATGGATGGAACGTTTCATAAATACATGAAACTACCAACGAAAAAAATTGGAAGTACGATTATTGATTTTTATGAGAAAAATCCACGAAATTGCGATTTCTCGTTGCTGTGGCATAATACTTATTTCACGAGTTATAAATATAATTCATTTATTGATGAGTATAAAAAGGTGCTTTCATTCATACTGGAAAACAAAATTGAATGTGTAAATCCGTTAACGCTAATTGAAGAAAATAGATTGGAATGGTAACATACAGATTAGCTGAAGAAAAAGACTATCCTACGATTAATTCGTTCTATAATCGTATTTATAGTTCGAGTAGAACAATAGAACAGTTTATATGGGAGTTTCATGATTGTCCTTTTGGTAGATCAATTTATGTAATTGCCGAAGATGGTGATAAAATTGTGGGAACCAACTGCGTCATTCCTATTGAGCTTGTTTGTGCTGATAAAAGTATCCTGCGCACAGGTAAAAGTGAAGATACGCTGGTAGATCCTGATTACCGTGGTCAAGGAATTTTCTTTAAGATGTATGAATTTCTTTTCGAAAAGTGCCGAGAAGCCAATATTAAAGTCATTTGGGGATTTACATCTGCTAAAAAACCCTTTAAAAAACTAGGGTTTGAAATTCCTTTTGATCACAAACAATCTCTAGCCGTTAATCGTTTGGCAGGAAGTTATCGTTATTTATCGTCGTTGAATAGTAAAAATAAATCCATTGATAAAATCAAAATAGCTGGTTTGTGTTTCCTTGCAAAGGTGAAAACACTTGGGAAGTTAAAAAAACATGAATTAGCCTATCGTGTTCAAGAAAATAGTCATGTAGTTCAGCAAGTAGATGACCTTATTTCGGATAATTTATCCAAAGCGAAGGGCACATTTGCAATTCATCAGACGTCAACTTTCCAAGAATGGAGAATCTATAATAACCCCAATTTTTATAAAGTTCATACGTATAGTTTTTATGACAAGGACGAAAATTTAGTAGGACTAATTCTATTCAATTCTCACGCAAGTCAAATCGCTTTCGTCTGCCAATCTACGTTTCACTCAAGCTTGAGCAAAGCAGAGAAGGTTAAAATGCTTCAACATGCCACTCGTTTACTTTTTGATTCAGGTATCGTAATCGTTAGAAACTGGCATTTTAGCACGAACGAAATAAATAGAGAAGAGGCGGCTATTTTTAAAGACGCTTCCTACACCTTCCTTGACCGCGGAATAGGATTTGTTTGGAAAGAACTCGATAAAGTGGAAGTGATACCAGAAGATTTTTATTTATCCAGGATTGCAACACAAGGTATATTGTAGTTTAGCGAATACTATTTCCTGTATTCAATCACTACTGTTATTCATCCACCAAATGAAAAGGGTAGTGTTGTTTTAGAATGAGTTGTTTAAGATAGAATTAATACTCAATTAAAATTTTAATTCTTTCTATTTTTATAAAATCCCTCATTAGATTCAGGAATTTCCAGCTTTGGATTGTACTTTTACAGCAAGTGCATGCGTTTAATAGGAAGAGTTAGGATAGAAACAGCATAAAAGAGAAAAAAGTGATATGACAAACAATGATATTTTAGGGCGACTTCGTTACTTATTTAATTTTAGTGACCTGGATGTTGTGGCACTTTTTAAATTAGCTGGAGGTAATATCCAAGAAATTGACGTGATCAACTGGTTGAAAAAAGAAGAAGACCCTGAGTCTATTGGTATGACGGATAAAGAGTTAGCGACTTTCCTAAACGGGTTAATTATCAAGAAACGTGGTGAAAAAGACGGCCCACAGCCAGAGCCAGAAGAATACCTGACTAATAACGCGATTCTTCGAAAATTAAAAATCGCCTTAAACTTGAAGTCAGAAGATATCATAGCTTTATTTGCTTTAATCGATAAAAAAGTGAGTAAACCCGAGTTGAGCTCTTTCTTTCGTCATCCTGATCATAGTTCATTTCGTCCGCTAATGGATCAGTATTTAAGAAATTTCCTTACCGCTTTGCAACTCAAACGTAAGAATGAGAAGGGGAGCACTGTTCAAGAAGAAAAAACGAAATAACTGTAGCATTTTCCTCAAAAATATGGAACTAGATTTTATAGAAAACATAAATGAATTTGGCGAAAGTGTGGTCCGCTTATATAACTTTGATAAGTCGCAAGTGAAGCTGCTAAGTAGTCTCATTAGCGAAATTATTATTGAAAAAAATCAAAAACTAGACTTGTCGACCGTTGAATTCATCGAAAGACGAAATTGCAACCTGATTCTCGGTATATTTAAAACGGATGAGGGGATTCTTCGAGCTGACGATGTCACATTCTATTGCGCACTAACAATAGATAGTTATCGCAAAATGCTTACTCTTTTGGCGCCCTTCTGTGAGAAAGAAACGAAAGGGCATCAGTACTTGTATGATATCGATAATCCTATTGATTTTTTAGCAGCACCAGCTGGAACATGGTGATGACAAGATAATGTTGAAAGGGTATTTCATACCTGCGCGTGTTACTCTCAAAAATTAAGAAAAAAAGTGGGGGAATAATATGTACAGTATCGCCGAGAGTTGCAATTGGCATACAAACATTTGCTTTTCAAAAGATGCAGGATTATTCAATCTAAAAAAATGTAAATTTGAAGAGAATACTTAAACGGTTTCTATTGTTGAATAAAATAAATATATTCTCTATTTTACGTGCGCAACAGCACCTACTGTTGCTGTTTGTCTTTAGTTCTATGGCTTTTGGAGCGGAAAGTGAAGGTGACGTAAATTATCCTTCAAATCCAAAGGTGAACCATTACTTAGATAAAGCTAAAGAAGCACAAGCTACGTATGCTTTTATTCAAGCCGATCTTTACTTAGATACTGCAATGATATTCGTGCTGGGAGAGGGTAGCTTGCAACAAAAAGGGGAGGTGTATCTGCAAAAAGGTATCGTTAAGAAATCGTTGAGCGACTTTGGAGCCTCACTTGATTTTTTTATCAATGCGCTTGCTTTTTTCGAGGAAGACAACGATTCGCATAATCGAACGAGGGCTTATGTCAATTTAGCTGAATTTTACAGAAAAACAGTCAAATATGAGCAAGCTACGGAATTTATAGAAAAAGCGAAAGACATGTATTCAGCTGCGAAACTAGATGATTTAGTCTTACTTAATAAAATCTATAATCGCTCTGCGGCCATAAACAATGAATTTAACCCTGACCCCAGTTTTTCACTTGGTGATTCACGGAAAGCATTAAGCATAGCCCAAAAAATTCCTGATTCAAGTTTGATGGCTGTTTCCTATAACGAATTGGGTTTCACGTACAAAAATTTAATAAATGTCGATTCGTCGGAATATTTCTATTTAGAGGCAGAGCGTATATGGATGGCGACAGGTGAATATGCAGAAGCACTGCATGTGAGATCTAATCGCGCTCAACTTTATTTGCACAATAATTATGATAAGAACAGTGTCATAGAATTGTACAAAAATATAGTGAAACTATCCGATTCGCTTCAAGTTGATTTTCCGATGATAAATGTTTCATGGATTCTTTACACGCTCTATTTGGAGAAGGGTGATACTATTTCAGCCTTTAACTATTTTCGAAAACACCACGATGAAGCATTGATTATGTTCAATACGAAAACGAGAAATGAATTACATAATGTGAACGCTCGTTTTCAAAATGAAAAAATTCAGAACGAGTTTAATCAAGTTTCCGAGAAACTTAGTGAATCAAATCTATCGCTAGAAAAAAATCAGAAACAACAATTTTTCTTAATCGTATTTCTCGCAGTCTTGCTGCTTAGTTTTCTCTTAATTTTTTACCTGTTTTTTAGGTTGCGGAAATACACGAAAGACTTAGCGGATAAAAATGCAGAAAAGGATTCTCTGATCCAGGAAGTTCATCATCGGGTAAAAAATAATTTGCAGTTTATCTCTTCCCTTATTAATATGCAGTTGAATACTGCAACAAGCAAAAAAGAAGAACAATCACTGAACGAAACATCCCGCAGAATAAAATCCATGGCACTGGTTCACGAGATGTTGTATAACCGCGCAGATCAAAAAGGTATTTCTGCTAAGTACTACCTGGAAGAACTGATTGACTCGCTCTATGCCTTCATTAATTCTGATGATCAAAAAATACTATTTGAAATGGAGTTAGTGGATATAGATTTAAACGTATCCGATACAATTTCTATTGGAATGATTACTTCTGAAATCATTTCCAATTCGATGAAGCATGCGTTTGATAATCAGGATTCTCCATTAGTTCGAATCACACTCAAGGAAACCTCACCAAATTGCTATACGTACTCCATCACGGATAATGGTAAAGGGTTTAAAAAAGTGATCAACATTGAAAGTACACTTGGCTTGCGTTTGATAGATATTTTCTCGCGACAACTGAAAGGTCAATACACGATTAGCGGCGATAAAGGGTTTGAGTATTCATTGAATTTTAAAACTAAATAAAATGGATAGCGCGAAAATATTAATTGTGGAAGATGAAATACTCATCGCTGAAGACATCAAAGGAACGCTGAAATCCTTCGGGTTTTCGAATGTCTCCATGGCGCATGATCTAGCAGGGGCATTAAAAATGATCGAGAGTTTTCAACCTCAGGTTGTATTGTTGGATGTACACCTAGAGAATGAACGCGATGGAATTTTAATTGGGGAACAACTTGCCCGCGACAACACCGCTCATTTTATTTATATAACAGCGCATTCGGATGTAGAAATGGTCAAAGAGATTATTCGCACGAACCCAGTAGGATACATTACAAAGCCAGTAAAAAGATCCGATTTATTTGCTAGTGTAATGCTAGCTATAACTAAGTATCAAACGCTTCGAAAAGAGGAGCAAGTGGTGCACATAAAGGACGGTTATGAAACGGTATTGATCCCCCTCAGCTCAATTCGTTACATAGAGGCTGAGGGAAACTACCTCAATATTTATTGCGAGGAGAAGAGATATGTAGTTCGTCAATCACTTGATGCATTTCTGCTAGAGTTGAATAATGATGTTTTCTTTCGCATCCATCGCTCCTTTGCTGTAAACATTCAAAAAGTTATCCGATATTCTAAAAAAGAAATTGTGCTGGCTAAGGATATTGTTCTTCCAATTTCTAGGACAATTAAAGCTGAATTTGAGGTATTTATGACGAATAGAAAAGTATAATTGTCTAATTGCACGGTCTTTTCTTTTGTTGGTGTTAACTCTAAGAATAAGAAACCACTCATACACTTTTTTTGAAGAACACAAGGCTTTGTTGTTCAAATACAAAATTGTGCAATCCAGAACAGATTCTCTAAAAAATCTATTCATTTTCGAATATTTGATAAAATTTTAAATAAACAATTATGAAACAAAGCAAAACGTTACTAATTACGGCACTTCTCTGTGGCGGATTTATTTTTAATGCAGGCGCTCAAGACTTTTCTTATGAATGGGGATACAGTCTAGGTGCTACTGGAGGTTTTGACAATGGTAAAAATGTCACTACCGATGCAGATGGAAATGTTATTCTTCTCAGTGATTTTGGAAGTTCCCATGATGCAGATCCTGGAATTGATGTAGCAACGCTGACTTCCATGGGGGGCAGTGATGTAGCTATTTCTAAATTTGATACTGATGGGAATTTAATTTGGGTAAAATCTTTTGGGGGCCCGTTAAATGATAATGGTATCGGTCTTGCTACTGATGCCGATGGAAGCATCTATGTATCGGGGAGTTTTACTGGAACAGTTGACTTTGATCCAGGCCTTAACACAGAGATTCGAACTTCTGCGGGTGGACTAGACATTTATTTGATTAAGCTTGACGCTAACGGAGACTTTCAATGGGTCTATACCAATGGTTCTGCGCAAGATGAGTTTGCTCAAAAAGTAGCTGTAAGCAGTAACGGAGTAGTTCATCTTATCGGTTATTTTCGAAATACCATAGATTTTGATCCAGGAGCTGCAGTTGCCAACCGAACTGCTGTTGGAGGGGCAGATATTTTTATGTTAAAGCTTTCTAGTACTGGTGCTTATACTTCGGTGTATCAAGCAGGAGGGACAGCAGATGAAGTACCACTAGATATTGCGTTGGATGCAGCAAATAATGTCTACATCACGGGTGGTTTTCAAGGTACAGTAGATTTTGATGCTGACGCGGCTGTTGCTAACCTAACTTCTGCAGGAAGTAATGATTTTTTTGTAGTTCGAATCAATGACAATAATTCCTTTAGCTGGGTAAGACAAATTGGTGGTGCTGGCTCTGATGTAGGCTATGCAATCGCTATCGATCGTGATCAAAATGTATTAGTTGCCGCTCATTATGTGGGGGCTGTTGATGCTGACCCAAGTGCAGATGTAGATACTAAAATACCCTTTGGAGGGCTTGACATGATGGTCGTTAAATTAGACAACCTTGGAAATTATATATTTAGTAAAGAAGTTGGGAGTACTTTCGATGACGCAGCATGGGATATTTGTACAGATGATGCAGGTAATATTTTTGTGACAGGTTTCATGAGAGGTACAGTTGATTTTGACCCTAATGCGGGCATACAAAATTTAACAGTTGCTGGAAGTCTTAATTTTGCTGATCAATTTTTCTGGAAGTTAGATTCTGATGGAAACTATTTATTTGCTGAACGCTTAGGAGGTGGGAATAATGACCATTGTTTCGCTATTCACGCAGATGATCAATTCCTCTACACAACAGGTTATTTTAATGGGACGACCGATTTTGATATCTCTTCAGGGGTAGAGAGTGTTTCGAGTTCAGGTGACGCAGATATGTCATTTATGAAGCATATAAATTGTAATCCAATCTTTTCGAATGATGTTATCTTGTCATGTGGACCAATTACTTGGATTGACGGAATAGAATATACGACAAACAATAATACAGCGATATTTGTGCTACCTAATATCTACGGATGCGACAGTACAATAACATTGAACTTGACAATCGTGGAACTGAACGACCAAACTGTGACTGGTCCAGCTACTGCTTTTTGTGATAACGGTGAGCCAATGATTGATTTAGGGAATTCTCAACCAGGCGTGCTTTATTCATTGATTGATCAATCAACGATGTCTGTAGTGGATGGTCCAACTGTTGGAAACGCTGCGGCACTAACTTTTAATGGTGGGAATATTACTACAACAACGAACTATGAAGTACGCGCTGAACGCACTGTTCAAAATGCACTGACGTTTACAGGTAATAGCGCTGCGCCAACTTATGTGAGTTTGGGGACGGATATGACTGATGTTTTTAAATCTACCAATCAAGTAACAGCTGAAGCATGGATAAATACTACTAGCACGGCAAGTTTACAGACCGTTGTAGGAAACTACCAAAATGGTTCGATGCAATTATTATTGCGTTTGGATCAAACAGGAGGATCAAATAAAGCGACTTTCTGGGTTGGATTAGCTGGAAATCCAGGAGGATTTGTTTCTGTGGTTGGCACAACAACGATTGCTCAGAACACGTGGTATCATATTGCAGGTACCTATGATGGAGAGACACTTTCGATTTATGTAAATGGTGTACTAGAAAACACGACTACTATTTTAGGTACAATACCAGTGAGTAACAATGAATTCCGAATTGGTGGTGGTCTTCAGAATAACACTGAATACTTTAACGGAAACATTACAGATGTGAGAATTTGGAATACAGTTCGTTCTGCTGCTCAAATTGATGCTAATATGGATGCTTGTATTCCAGGAAACGAGTCAGGTCTAGTTGCGCTATATAACATGTTTGACGGTGCAGGAAGCACAACACTTACAGATGAGTCTGTAAATGGATTCAATGGTGTTTTAACGAATATGGATGCCAATACATCTTGGAATTACACGAATCTACCTACGACTTCTTGCACAAGCTGCTTAGTTACCATGACTCAAACAGTAACGGCAACAGTAAATGAATCAACTTCCGGAGTTGATCAGCAAGCACATTGTGATGCGTATACATGGATTGATGGCTTGGAATATACAGCAGACAATAATACGGCAACATTTACATTGCTTAATGCGGCTGGATGTGATTCGATTGTAACGTTAGACTTAACGATTACTGCAACACCTGCGGCGACAGCTGTAGACAACGGTGATGGGACACTTTCAGCTACTGGAAATGGAACGTACCAATGGATTGATTGTGGTACAGGAAATCCAATTGCTGGAGAAACTGCCGCAACATTCTCTCCAACTGCTAACGGAGATTATGCAGTTGTGGTAACAAACGGAGATTGTGAAGATGAATCAGACTGTGTAACCGTAAGTACTATTGGTTTAACAGAACTTGCAGGTTCAAGCTTTGCGGCGTATCCGAATCCAACAACAGGTGTATTCACTGTTTCTAGTGACAACGCACTAATTACTTCCATCTTAGTAACAGACGGAGCAGGACGAGTGATTTTAGAAACAACAAACATGTTGGCTTCTGCATCTATCGATTTGTCAGCTGTGAAAACTGGAATGTACTTCATTACCGTTCACGCGGCAGATGCTTCGCACACTACTTTAAAAGTGATGAAGCACTAAACTTTAAGATACTATTACTCAATAAAGAGGCTGCCATTCGTGGTGGCCTCTTTTTGTGTTTGGGGGTAGGGAAGAGAAGGGGTGATTTAATTGGGTGCAAATTGGTGAGTTAAATTAGATGTGGTATATATTCTTGATACTAATTAAGTAGGCTTAGTTAAGCGGTCTTACAGTTTTATTGTAGTTGATTATTACAGATTAATCTAGAGAAGCCGCAAAAAACAGTGTTCTATCATCGTTAGTTTACCCAAACCACTTTTTTTTAATTTCAAAAAATAAAATAAGCCCTAAGGTTAACAGAAGAAGAATTAACTAGATCTCGTTGAACGCAGCACTCAACTTATCCATAACTGTGAATTCAAGAATTAATAAAATTGCCCCGAAAATAGATAGGAATGTTAGTAGTTTCTTCATTTTCGTTTAAAGCTTTTGTTACTATCCTCTAAAAAAACGTTAGATAAACCATCACCACAAGCATAAAAACAAATCCAAACGAAAGAAAATCCGCAAGGAAAATGAATTGTTTCTTTCTCAACTTTTCCTTTTTTGTGGCAATAGGATAGGGGTGGTCTGACGATTTGATGGCGCCTTTCCATTTCTGGAGTAAAAAGACAAATCCAGTAAGTAACAGAATATAAAGAATTAATAGGAGAGCTTTCAAGAAAAGTTTTTTTGTGTTTCGTTTTTGCTACTCCAATATATAACTAATAGGCATGCGTACATGTGAGCGCACATACATCTTCTTATGCACACCAGGCGTCCATTTGGGCATGGTCGATATCACGCGAACGGATTCTTCGTTTAAGGCTTTTGTAACTCCTTTTAAGACCTCGATATTGGTTAGCGAACCATCTTTTTCTACAACAAATTGAACAAAAACTTTTCCTGACTCACCGTTTACCATGGCTTCTTCTGGGTACTTGATGTTGTTAGCTAGAAACTTTTTCAATGCTTCCGAACCACCAGGGTATTCGGCAAATGCATCAGGTAGCTCTAAAATGGCATCACTTGGACTGATTTTGTAACTCGCGCAAGAAGGGGAAAGGAATAGGAGAGAGAGAAGTGATAAATGAATGAGTGTTCGCATGGTGTTTTTGTTTGGTTGATAAATTTAGTGTGAAAGTTGGAGTTAAGGATTATTCATCTTCTTTAGTCAAAAGTTTTAACTCTATAATGCCACCATCACTCAATGAAATCAATTCTATATTTCCCTTCCCATATTGAGGGTTAGCATTATCTAACGTTTCAACTTCTAAAAAAACGATTTCACTATTTTCAAAATGTTTTTTAATCAATAACGCATTGAAAACACCTTGAAGTCTAACGACTTTGAGGTGTGACTTCCCTTCTTTCATATCTTCTAGGGTAGTTCTTAAAAGCTTTAATTTTTGTGACATAGGCTATTATCGTTTAAGAAATTGTTTATTTCGATTTTAATTTTCTTTGTTTTTTTTAATCTAATTATTTAACCAATACAAAAACCTAGGGTAGACTGTTTTCCAAGTGAGTTTAGGTCGGATTTCTGATAAACTTTCTTCTAATTTGTTGGAAATGTATGAAATACCTTTTAATCTTTGGTTTAGGCCGTTGTACCAAGATTTAATTTCTTTAATTTGAGATTGAGCAATAGTTTGTTCACTTATGATTTGTTCAATAAAGTTTTCTTCATCATCGAACCTAGATTGAATTAAATAGTTTATTGATGTATAATAATCTTTCAAGATTCTTGATTTTCGGAATTCGCCTTCTTTTTTTAAAGATAAAATCACGTCCATCAATAAGTTCATCACCAATGCCATCTTCGATGTAATACAGAGTCAATTCTTCCGTAAAAGCTTTAATGTAATCATTCATAATCAACTATTTTCAACAATTTTAATCCCCTCCTCCGTCAACCCATAAAGTTCATAAACCAATTGGTCAATCTCCCTATCCGTCTTATCAATCTCCGCCTTCAACCCCAACATCACCATCTTTATTAAAAACTACTCAAATACCATAAACCTTCTCGTTGAACGAGGTTCATCGTTTCGTCGCGTTCACCGTTAGGACCGAATTTGAACGGTACACTAGCGGTATTGTCATTAATTTCGGGTTCACCGACGATTTTACCTGCTTTAAAGTAGGTAGCAAACTCAGTTTTCACTTTTTCAGAAGCGCTGGCCAACCCACAAATTGTTTTTGTATCACCGTCTCCTTCTTCCATGGGGTCACAAAGCTTCTCTAATATCGTGTAATCACCATTATTCGCCGCTTCAAATAGTTGATTAACTACCCAAGATGGATCGGACTGGTTCTGTGTGTTATCCGTTTGTGTTTGTCCTATCGCTAGATTAAAAGTCAGGCTGAATAGAAGTACCAAGTTTATGCGTAGAATGCTGAATTTTTTCATGGATAATTATTTAGTTAAATTTCAATTGATTCTAAAAATAATCATTTTTTTAAGAAAGTAACGACTTACTATGGATAAGTAAACCGTTAAGCAAGGTGTTGGGTAGTATTTCGCGATTACTTGATACTGAGCACTCTGTTGGTGTTGATGGTAAGAAATGATAAAGTGAAAAACTTAATCCTTCATTTTATTAGCATTCACTAAAAAAATATATAACTTTAAGCAATCCAAACAAATATCCCTATGAAACCTATCCAAACAATCGCTATTATTTTCATTTCCTGTGCACTTTTTGTAAGCTGTAATACCGGTAAACAAACGGTAGAATTGCCTACTGTAACAGAAATCGATCAACGTTTTGTTTCTCATATCAGCGGTTTTTCCGGTGGTTTATTGAGCAAGCGTTCAGACGTTGTAATCGAATTATCAG
>Ga0136559_1000267_pt1 | contig 18088 bp, 13 predicted proteins | sample AntRauMeHopE1496_FD_104633 | JGI IMG/M metagenome (GOLD analysis project Ga0136559, IMG submission 104633) | Saline lake microbial communities from Rauer Islands, Antarctica - Metagenome Hop E1 #496 | ecosystem: Environmental > Aquatic > Non-marine Saline and Alkaline > Saline | place... | reverse complement strand
GAAAAGAATTAGGAAAAAGGTGAAGTTTGTAGGTCAAAAAAATCTTCTTTTGCACATCGAGTCCTTCTTATTTGATTAATTTCGTGGCTCCTAATATAGTTTTAGATATGTCGAAAAATAGACCGTTAATTCTTGTGACCAACGACGATGGGATTCAAGCAAAAGGAATACGTTCTTTAATTGAGGCCGTTTTGCCGTTTGGTGATGTTGTTATTGTTGCTCCTGATTCACCTCAGTCAGGAATGGGGCATGCGATCACTGTGAATGATGTTTTGCGCTTAAACCGATCACCTCTTTATCCAGATCTAGTCGCTTACACGTGTTCAGGAACGCCGGTTGATTGCGTGAAATTAGCTATTTCAGAAGTTTTAGAGCAAAAGCCCGACTTGTTAGTTTCAGGGGTGAATCATGGAGAAAATAGTGCGTCAAATGTGTTGTATTCTGGAACGATGTCGGCAGCAGTTGAAGGAGCGATGGAAGGAATTCCTTCTATTGGTTTTTCTTTGTTAGACTTTGATGCCGATGCCGATTTTAGGGGGGCTCAGGATACAGTGCGCAGGGTGGTGGAGAAAGTATTGAACAATGAATTTCCAAAATCTATTTGCTTGAATGTCAATATTCCTCAACTTCCTCCAGAGGAGATAAAAGGAATTAAAATTTGTCGCCAGGCAAAAGCCTATTGGGCAGATAATTTTGATAAACGTCATGATCAATTCGGAAAGCCATATTACTGGTTAACAGGAGATTTTAATCGAGACGATAGGAGTGAAGATACTGATATTTGGGCATTGGACAATGGCTATGTAAGTATTGTGCCCACGCAGTTTGATATGACGGCTTATCATGCCATTAGTGAATTAAATCAATGGGGATTATGAGTTTAAAAACTAAAATAGACAAGCGTTCAATTGGTATTGGGGTTGGATTGATTCTTCCGATTATCGCCTTTTTACTCTTTTGGTATTTCAAATATGGGGAAAAAAGTCCCGAACAGTTATGGTACTACATGACCTTGAATAGTGCCAATAGAAACGATTTAATGATCTTTCCGATTTTGCCCAATTTGATAATTTTTTATTTTACTAATTTTCAATGGCGATGGGATAACTTCACTACTGGGTTAGTTGGTACTACTATATTCTTAGCTATTCCTGTAGTAATAACGTTGATTGTATAATATGAAGTACTACATCATTGCAGGAGAAGCTTCTGGAGATTTACATGCTAGTAATTTAATGAAAGCAATGCGCCAGAAAAGTAGTTCCGTAGATTTCCGATTTTGGGGAGGGGATTATATGACGGAGGTTGCTGGCGCGCCGGTTAAGCATATAAAAGAACTGGCTTTTATGGGGTTTATTGAGGTCGTTGCGAACCTCCGGACAATACTTGGGAATATTAAATTTTGCAAAAATGATATTCTTGCATATCGCCCTGATGCCATCATTTTAGTAGATTACCCAGGCTTTAATTTGCGCATTGCGGAATGGGCAAAAGAACACGGTATTAAAGTCTATTATTATATCTCGCCTCAAGTTTGGGCTTGGAAGCAAAAGCGTGTGCATAAAATCAAAAAGGTGGTGGATAAAATGTTTGTTATTCTTCCTTTCGAAAAAGCGTTTTATGCCAAGTTTGGAATGGAGGTAGAATATGTTGGACATCCTTTACTAGATGCAATTGATAATTATCAAGCACAGCTAACGCATGTCAATTTGAGAGAAAAACACCAGCTTGATGAACGTCCAATTATTGCGTTGTTGCCGGGAAGTAGAGTACAGGAAGTAAAAAAGAAGTTGCCTGTAATGCTCGAGAGTATTCAAGAAAGAGAAAAGTATCAACTAATTATAGCTGGAGCTCCTTCTTTGGATACGGAATTCTATAAGCAATTTACCGATGGCGAACAAAATATACGCATTATTCATGGAGCTACGTATGATATATTGTCTCTAGCCACTGCGGCATTAGTTACTTCTGGAACAGCAACGTTAGAGACGGCACTTTTCTGTGTTCCCCAAGTTGTCTGTTATAAAGGTTCCCCGATTTCGTATGCTATTGCGAAGCAGTTAGTGAAAATCGACTACATTAGTTTAGTGAACCTTATTCTCAACAAAGAAGCGGTAAAAGAATTGATCCAATCAGCCTGTAATGTCGAGAACATTCAAGAAGAATTGAGTCTGATTTTACCCAACGGTAAGAAGCGAGAAAAGATGTTAGCGGATTATGATCAGCTTATCCAACTTTTAGGTAAAGGCGGAGCAAGTGAAAAAGTGGCTGAATTGATTTTAAATTAGTTTTTCACTACATTTACTTCGTGAGAATTTTAGCGTATTTTCTGCTCCCTATATCTCTGCTCTACGGCTCCGTAGTTGCGGTGCGAAATCTGTTTTTTAGATGGGGTTTATTTAAGGTTCATAAAACGTCTCTTCCTATCATTTCTGTGGGTAACCTTTCTGTTGGAGGAACCGGTAAAACCCCTCACGTTGATTGGATCATTGAACAATTAAAAAAGAACTATAAATTAGGAATCTTAATGAGGGGGTATGGAAGAACCTCCAAAGGATTTGTGCGCGTTACGGAACACTCAAGTCGAGAAACAGTTGGCGATGAGGCATTGATGTACAAGAAGAAGCATGGGCAATTCGTAGATGTTGCCGTTTGCGAAAGTAGGGTAGACGGTGCAACTAAAATGAAGGAATCCAATACTCAATTACACTATCTTGTTTTGGACGACGCCTACCAGCACAGAGCTATTTATAGAGCGTGCAATATATTATTGACAGATTATACACATCCTTTTTGGACAGATTTCGTTCTGCCTGCTGGAAGATTGCGCGAATTTCGTAATGGAAAGAAACGGGCCGATATAATCGTTGTTACTAAATGTCCGCCCCAATTACCTGCAGTTGAAAAAGAAAAAATTCAAAACCAAATGCGTCCGCATCTGAATCAAAAAGTCTTTTTTTCTAGCATTGCTTATGGCGATTTAGTGAGTTTTACTCAGTTACCTACTCCAGAAATTGAGCAGATAGTTCTAGTAACTGGGATTGCGGATGCAGCGCCGTTAAAAAAACACTTAGAAGCTCAGTTTGAAGTAGAGCACATCTCCTTTCCAGATCATCATAATTTTAGCCTTTCCGACCTGCGCCGAATTCATCAAATATTTGATACCTTTGCAAAGGAAAGCAAAGTAATTGTTACAACTTCCAAAGATAGAATGCGATTATTAAGTGCTGAGTTTTCTGAGCTCACGAATAAATATCCTTGGTTTTATCAAGATATTACCATTCTTATCGAGAATGAAAATGATTTTTTAACTGAAATAATGAATAAAATATGTTAACATCTATCAATGAAGCAGTAGATTTCTTAAAGAATAAAACAGCTATTCGCCCAACTGTTGGAATTATTCTGGGAACTGGTTTAGGTGGACTAGTAAATGAAATTGAAGTAGTAGACGAAGTGTCCTACGAAGATATTCCTCACTTTCCCGTCTCAACAGTGGAAAGTCATAGCGGAAAGTTGATTTTCGGAAAGCTTGGCGGAAAGGAAGTGATAGCCATGCAAGGTCGTTTTCATTTCTATGAAGGATATAGCTTTGAGCAAGTTGTTTTTCCTGTGAGAGTAATGAAACAGATGGGTATCGAACGGCTTGTTGTCAGCAATGCCTCAGGAGGTGTAAACCCAGATTTTGAAGTGGGTGAAATAATGATTTTAAATGATCATATCAATTTCTTTCCAGGGAATCCCTTAATCGGAAAAAATTATGATGATTTAGGTCCTCGATTTCCTGACATGAGCGATGTTTATGACGAAAAAATGATAGAGCTTGCTCAAGCTATTGCAAAAGATAATGGAATTCGAGTTGCTACGGGAGTTTACCTTGGATTAACTGGTCCTACGCTGGAAACTCCTGCTGAATACAGAATGGTTCGTGTGTTAGGTGCAGATGCTGTAGGAATGTCTACAGTGCCAGAAATTATTGCTGCGCGTCACATGGAAATCCCTTGTTTTGCCATTTCAATTATTACCGATTTAGGTGTTCCTGGGAAAATTAAGAAAGTGAGTGTCGCCGATGTGATAGCAGTAGCTACTCGTCAAGAGCCGAAAATGACAACTATCATAAAAGAGCTCATTGCTAGAGTTTAATGACTGAATTTTTAAGAATGACATCAATAAGAGATACATACGAAGCGGTTATTGGACTAGAAGTTCATGCCCAAATGCTTACGAAAACGAAGGCATATTCTAACGATATCAATGAATATGGTGCCCGTCCCAATACAAACGTGAGTGCAATAACGCTTGGTCACCCCGGTACTTTGCCGAAGATGAATAAGAAAACAATCGAATTTGCCATCAAATTAGGGGTGGCTCTAAATTGTGAGATTGCAACGCATCAGCATTTTGCGCGGAAGAATTATTTTTATCCAGATTTACCCAAAGGGTATCAAATTACACAAGATACAACACCTATTTGCACCGGGGGTTTTGTGAATGTGAAATTGGAAAATGGAGAGGTCAAACACATCGGTATTACGCGGATTCACATGGAAGAGGATGCGGGTAAAAGCATTCATGACGTGGACGTTTACGATACACTGGTGGACTTGAATCGTGCCGGTACTCCCTTGTTGGAAATCGTAACAGAGCCCGACTTGCGAAGTGCCGATGAGGCGTATGCTTATTTGACGGAGATTCGACAATTAGTGCGTTATCTTGATGTGTGTGATGGCAATATGGAGGAGGGGAGTTTGCGTTGTGATGCAAATATTTCTGTCCGAAAAATCGGTGCTCCTGAGTTTGGGACGAAGGTAGAGGTGAAAAATATGAACTCTATTCGAAATGTTCACAGAGCAATTACGCATGAGATTGATCGTCAAATCGACGTTTTAGAAAACGGCGGTAGCTTATCTCAAGAAACGCGATCATTTGATGCTGTGAATGGAACTACCAGTTCAATGAGATCAAAAGAAGCGGCAAATGATTATCGTTTTTTCCCCGAACCTGATCTTGCTCCATTGTATGTTTCTAAAGAGCAAATTGAAGCGGTGAAAAGAGAAATGCCTGTTTTACCGAAAGAATTGTTCGAAAAATATACCAAAGAACTCGGATTATCAGCATACGACGCTACTATTTTAATTAGTTCTAAAGCATTTGCTAAATATTTTGAGGAAGTGATTCTTCAAACGAGCAATACCAAAAGTGCTGCGAATTGGATGATTGGTGATGTTCGCTCTTACCTCAATCAACAAGGTAAGGATATTGAAGAATTTCATTTGTCTCCAGCATCGATTGCGAAATTGGTGAACTTAATTGAAAGTGGAAAAATTTCCAATACTGCCGCTTCTCAAAGGTTATTTCCAGAAATGTTAATTTTTGCGGATGTTGAACCAGCAGAATTGGCAAATAAGCTTAATTTAATACAAGATTCTAACGAAGATTCAATTAAAGGATTTATTCAGGAGGTTATTAAGCAACATAAATCGGAGGTAGAACGTTATAAAAATGGAGAAAAGCAATTAGTTGGCTTTTTTATGGGTCAATTAATGAAAGCATCTCAGGGAAAGGCTGATCCCAAAGCAGCAAATAAGTTAATGCGTGAAATGTTAGAAAATGCAGAATAAATTAGTTGTTAGTCTAGCCCTTGTTGGGTGTATAGTGTTTTTGAATGCTTGTTCCGAGGGAGAAGTAGGTGCGTTGAAGACGGAGGATACTACTTTGTCAGCAGGGACTGATGAAGCGGGAGATATTCAAAAAACGCCTGATTTACCTCCGAATGTTACCATTGCAGGAAATATTAATGGAGGAAGAAACTCATCGTTAGTGTTAGAAGCGAATACTCCAAAGGGTGTTTTGCGGATTGCTCAAACTTTTGCAAATGCGAATGGTGATTTTGTGTTGAAGGGCGCTATTGAAGACATGGGGTTGTATCAACTCCGAATCGAAGAAACTTTGCAAGAAGGTAAAGAGCCAAAAGTGATTCCATTAACGCTAGAAATAAATGATTCGGTAGTAATTAAAGCCGACTTCAATACGTTCAATATCAATCCTGAATTTTCTAATACGAAATGGTCGGAAGTGCTAAATGGCTACATGGAAGAAATGGAAAAGTTTGTAGCTTGGCAAAAAAGTATTGTAAATCCACAACAATACAAGCAAGAAGAACTTATGGATATGATGCTTAAAGAAAAAAAGTCCATGGATGACTTTACGGTGAGGTCTATTAACAAAGACCCTTCAAATCCTGCAAATATTCTACTCATGACGAATTTATATCCTAACATGGGGTGGGAATACTGGGATGATAAACACCTAGACGTTTTGAAAAAAATGCAAACGGGATATGAAGAAGCCTATCCTGGGCATCCAATGACAATCAATTTTGGGGCGCAGATTGCTCAACTAGAAACAAGTTATAATGAACATATCGGATTCACGCAAAAAAGTATAGCGCCAGATATTGTAATGATGGATCCAAATGGACAGACTAGAAAACTGTCAGATTTAAGAGGAAAGTATGTTTTGATAGATTTCTGGGCATCTTGGTGCAGCCCTTGCAGAATGGAAAATCCGAATGTTGTGAGGGTTTATAACGCATACAAAGATAAAGGATTTGATGTTTTTAGTGTTTCACTAGATACGGATAAAGATCGTTGGAGAAAAGCGATTACTGCCGATAATTTGACGTGGGACAGCCATGTGAGCGACCTTCAAGGTTGGAAATCAGATGTTGTCTCTCAGTTTCAGTTTAAAGGTATTCCGCACACGTTATTACTTGATCCAGAAGGTAAGATTATTGCATCAAATCTTAGAGGACCATTATTGGAACAAAAATTGAAGGAGGTTCTTGACTAAAAAAAACTATTTATTATGAAGGTTAAAGATTTTTTATTTTTTACAATTTTATTTTTTACTTTTTACACTGCGGGGCAAAATAACCCTATTCAAGTCCATGTATCTGGAAATATTTTTAATCTTGAAAATAAAAGAATAGAAATAGCGCGTGACATGGGGAACAATGTTCACGCCGCAGTTCTTACCGCAGAGGCAGACGGAAAAGGGAACTTCGTTCTTTCTGGCGAATTGCCTCACCCAGATTATTATTTACTTAAGTTGGCAGATGGTCAGTTTATTAATTTAGTACTTCAAGGAGACGATTCGTTAAAGGTCTTTGCAGACGGTAAAAACCTATTTAATTTCTCCAATATTATCGGTTCAGAATCATCTACACAACTCAATGAATTTCTTCGTTACAATCAGTTTTATAATGCAAAACTTGATTCGGCAAAGAATTATTTAAAAAGTAATCCGGCCGAACAACAAGCCGTGAATCAATCTTTTAAGCCGGTCTTTGATGAGTTTAAAGGTTATCGTCAACGTTTTGTAGCCAATAACACTAATTCTCCTGCGCTTATTGCAACAGTATATACTTTCAACATAGAACAAGAGTTTAGCTTTTACGAGCAGACGGTGAAGGGGTTGTTTAAAGGTTTTGGACAAAGTCCTACTGTACAACGTGTCTATAAAGAATATGAACAGAATAAGCTAAAAATAGAAAAAGGTAAACCTTTTCAGCCTGGCTCTCCAGCTCCTGACTTTGAGTTGCCAAATCCTGATGGAGAGATGATGAAGCTTTCGGATTATAAAGGAAAAGTGGTTTTGCTTGATTTTTGGGCTTCTTGGTGCGGACCTTGCCGAAAGGAAAATCCTCATGTGGTTCATTTATATGAAAAATACAATAAAGAAGGCTTTGAGGTTTTTTCTGTTTCGCTTGATAAAGACCGTGCAAAATGGTTAGCGGCGATCGCTAAAGATAATTTAATTTGGAGTGGTCATGTTTCGGATTTACAGTTTTGGCAAAGCGCAGCAGCTAAACTTTATCAAGTAAGTAGCATTCCTCATACTGTTTTAATTGATAGAGAAGGAAATATTATTGGAACAAAGCTTCGTGGTTTTCAGCTTGAACAAACATTGAAGAGTATTTTCGGACATTAGTATTCATGGACTCAAAGAAACTTTATTTTGCTTCAGACTTCCACTTAGGAGTGCCTAGTTACCAAAAGAGTCTAGATCGCGAAAAACTAATTATTCAGTGGTTAGATGAAGTGAGTAAAGATGCCTCTGCAATTTACCTTGTTGGGGATATTTTTGATTTCTGGTTTGAATATAAACATGCTGTTCCAAAAGGGTTCGTTCGTTTTCTTGGAAAAATAGCAGAATTGACCGATAAAGGAATCGAAATTCATTTTTTTATAGGAAATCATGACATGTGGATGTTTGATTATTTCCCGAAGGAATTAGGTATTCAGCTTCATAGAGACTTCATCCAAGTTGAAATGGACAATAAAAGAATCTTTATAGGTCATGGTGATGGTCTTGGACCAGGGGATAAAGGGTATAAATTCATCAAAAAAGTATTCTCAAATCGTTTCTTTCAATGGTGTTTTGCACGGTTACACCCTAATTTTGGTATTGGTATTGCAAATTACTTTTCAAGGAAAAGTCGTGCTGCTACTGGGGATGTAGACGAGGTGTTTATGGGGGAAGAGAATGAGTGGTTGGTTGCTTACGCCAAGGAGCAATTGCAGCAAGAGCATGTTGATTATTTCATTTTTGGTCACAGACATTTACCAATAGACCTCAAAGTAGGCGAATTTTCGCGCTACATAAATTTAGGTGATTGGATCAAGTATAATACGTATGCTGTTTTCGATTCAGGAATTTTGACGTTAAAAACGTATCCCGATAACAAAGATTTCGAATTTAAACCGAATCAAGAATAATTGATTTAGCTTCGTTTTTCTCGTTTGGTATCTTGTTTCAAACATTCTACTGCAATTTTTGCGCTATTCAAGGCTAGTGGTATTCCACCGCCTGGATGGACGGTAACACCTGCAAAATACAATCCTTTAATTTTATTACTGAAATTAGGATGTCTATTAAAGGCAGCATAGGTGTTGTTGGATGAATTGCCATAAATAGAACCTGCTTTACCAGAGTAGGTTTCTTCTATGAAAACAGGATCCATGACAAATTCCTGTTCAATATAATCTACGATGGAAGTTGTTAGAGTACGATTAATTACTTGAATAATCTTTTCTCGCGCTTGCTTCCTATACTCTTCCCAGTCTTGACCATTATTTATAGTCACGTTAATCATAACAAACCAATTCTCACCATCAGGTGGAGCATCTGTAGGAATTGATTTAGAAGTGATGTTTATGTAAATGGAAGGATCACTTTGCAAGACATGTTCATCAAACAATGCGTTAAACTCACTTTTGTAATCTGGAGAGAACAACATATTATGTACGCCGAGTTGGTCGAATTTTTTACGTATTCCCCAATAGAAAACCATCGCTGAACTGGACTTTTCTTGCTGTAATGTTTTTATAGGACGATAGGCGAGAGGCATTAGTTTTTCATAAGTAAACGCCACGTCCATATTACTTACAATCACATCGGCAGAATACTCTCCTTGGGCTGTGGTGACGTTTTGAATGGTATCGTTTTGAATGTTGATTGCAGTTACTTTCTCTTGAAATCGAAAAGTTACACCTTGTCGCTCTGCAAGCCCTCTTAGCGTGTGCGCAATATTAACCATTCCTTTTTCAGGAAGATAAACACCTTCGTTCATTTCTAAATGCTGAATCATGTTCAACATTGCTGGCGTTTTGTAAGGATCGCTGCCATTGTAAGTGGCATATCTATTGAATAGCTGTACCGTTTTTGGGTTTTTGAAAGTAGCTTCATTCTCTACATTCATAGTGCTATTTAGCTTGTATTTTGAGAGTCTGGAAAGTGCTTTCACTAATTTTTTATTAATCAGTCCTTTCCAACGATGTAAAGATGTTTCTATAAATAGTGGAGCGATTGCTTTGTAATTATCCCCTGATTTTTTCAAGTATTTCCGAATTACTTTTGGGTCTTCTCCCAATTCGCGTTCAAAAGTAGCAATCAAATCTACTTCGTTAGCTGGAAGCTTGAAATGCTGCCCGTCAGGAAAGAAATACGTGAAAGAATTAGCAAGCTTCTTATAGTGAAAACTAGTAAAATCTTCACCACACAATTCGAAGAGTTCTTGTATGTATTCAGGCCCCGTAAAAACGGAAGGTCCCATATCGAAACGCCAGTCGCCAAGCTGAAGATTATTCATTTTACCACCAACATGATTATTGGCTTCAAATACAGTTACTTCATAGCCTAAGTTGGCCAAGCGAATGGAAGCCCCTAAACCTCCAATTCCTGCACCAATTACAATAGCCTTCATACGTTAAGAACACATTAACCGTGACATTGCTTATATTTTTTACCACTTCCACATGGGCAAGGATCGTTTCGGTTGATTTTCTTTTCTGCTACAACAGGTTGCGGTTTTGGCATACTTTGTTGTTCTGAGTTCACCATAGCTTGGTCATAACCTTGACTTCCACTAAACTTTGGTACACCTGTGCTGTTTGTAGCCGAGGATTGATTTACTTGTGCTTGCGCATAATTGTCTTGCTGTTTTGCCGCTTGATTTTCAACAGATTTTGAAGATTCTTGAACAGGAACTACTCCTTTTACCAAGAATTCGACAGTATCTTTATTCAATCGATCAAGCATATCACGGAACAAATTATACGACTCTAATTTATATACGAGCAACGGATCTTTCTGTTCGTGTCTTGCTTGTTGCACAGACTGCTTTAAATCATCCATTTCACGCAAGTGCTCTTTCCATTCGTTATCAATCAATCCCAATACAATTGATTTTTCGAACGCTTTAATCATGGAATGACCCTTTGAGTCATGCGCATCTTGAATAGTGGTAGATACTTCCAGTCCGCGAATTCCATCTGTAAATGGTGCTCGTATATGACGACTTCTGTTCTCAGGATTTTCATAATGACGGGTTACATCAGTATAAATCATGGTGGAGATAGCTTTGTTTTTAGCTTCATAGCGCTCCATCGCCTTGTTATAAACTTGATCTATCAGTTGAGTAGGAGCAATAGATGAGTACTCATTTTGGGTTACAGGAGCCTGAATCCCAAGTACTTTTATTAATTCCAATTCAAAATCGGCATAATCATCTTTTCCACTAAATTGGTTGCAAACAAACTCAGCTGTATCGTAGAACATGTTAGCAATATCTAAGTCTAACCTATCTCCATAAAGTGCGTTTTTCCGTTTTCGATAAACAGCTTTACGTTGAGAGTTCATTACATCATCGTATTCTAATAAGTGCTTACGATTACCGAAGTTGTTTTCCTCTACTTTTTTCTGGGCACGTTCGATTGATTTAGAAATCATTCCATGCTGAATCACTTCGCCTTCTTTTAATCCCATTCGGTCCATAAGCTTGGCGATTCTTTCAGAACCAAATTTTCGCATTAAATCGTCTTCAAGCGAAACGAAAAACTGAGATGACCCTGGATCTCCTTGACGACCAGCGCGACCTCTCAACTGACGGTCTACACGACGTGAATCGTGACGCTCCGTACCAACAATGGCTAGACCACCAGATTCTTTAACTCCAGCACGTAGTTTTATATCTGTTCCTCGACCAGCCATGTTAGTTGCAATAGTCACAGCACCTTCTTTACCAGCTTCTGCAACAATTTCAGATTCACGTTGGTGATGTTTAGCATTTAATACATTGTGCTTAATCCCCTTCATTTGAAGCATTCTACTCAAAAGTTCGGAAATTTCTACGGTAGTTGTACCTACTAGAACAGGTCGTCCTTCTTGAACGAGACGCTCAATTTCAACGATGACAGCGGTATATTTTTCGCGTCCTGTTTTGTATACTAAATCATCTAAATCTTTTCTAGAAATTGGCTTATTGGTAGGTATTACTACAACATCCAACTCATAAATATCCCAGAATTCTTTAGCTTCAGTTTCCGCTGTTCCCGTCATACCAGATAACTTATGGTACATACGGAAGTAGTTTTGTAAGGAAACTGTAGCATAGGTCTGAGTAGCATCTTCTACCTTAACATTTTCTTTCGCTTCTATCGCTTGGTGCAGTCCATCTGAATAACGACGTCCTTCCATAATACGACCAGTAGATTCATCTACTATTTTCACTTTTCCATCAGCAAGAACATATTCCACCTCTTTTTCGAAAAGTGTATATGCTTTAAGTAATTGGTTAACACTATGAATGCGTTCCGATTTGATGGAGTAATCACGGATTAAATCACTTTTTTGTTGAGAAAGTTCTTCTTTATTCGTGTTTTCCTTTTCTAAAGTAGCAAGTTCAGTCCCAATATCTGGAAGGATATAGAATGTGGGATCTTCGTTCCCGGACATCAAGTCAATACCTCTGTCAGTTAAGTCGATTGTATTATTTTTCTCATCAATTACGAAAAACAATTCTTTATCAATAGTAGGCATTTGCTTATTTTGCTCAGCCATGTAAAAGTTTTCAGTCTTTTGAAGGTGTGCTTTAACTCCTGGTTCAGATAGAAACTTAATTAATGCTTTGTTTTTAGGAAGACCTCGGAAAGCTCGTAATAATTTAATACCACCTTCTTCCAAGCGTCTTTTTTGTTCTTTTTTATCGTCTAGCGATTCATTTAAGACGGCTAATTCCTTTTTAGCTTCCGCCAGTACTTGGTTGATTAATTTTCGTTGTGCTTCTACTACGCGCTCTACTTTTGGCTTTAAACCGACATATTCCTGCTCGTCACCTCGTGGCGTAGGTCCAGAAATAATTAAAGGAGTTCGGGCATCATCAATTAAAACAGAATCGACCTCATCAATAATGGCGTAATGATGCTTTTTTTGAACAAGACTGTCTACATCACTTGACATATTGTCACGTAGGTAGTCAAAACCAAATTCGTTATTCGTTCCAAATGTAATATCGGCCTGATAAGCTTTTCTTCTCGCTTCTGAGTTCGGGCGGTGATTATCAATACAATCTACTGTAAGTCCATGAAATTGGTAAATTGGTCCCATCCATTCGCTATCACGACGAGCAAGGTAGTCGTTAACGGTTACTAGGTGAACACCTTTCCCCGATAAAGCGTTCAGGTAAACAGGTAAGGTCGCAACAAGTGTTTTTCCTTCTCCCGTTTGCATTTCAGCTATGTTTCCTCTATGGAGTACAGCCCCTCCCATGATTTGAACATCGTAATGAACCATTACCCATTCCACATCAGTTCCAGCAGCTGTCCACTTATTTTTCCAGATGGCTTGCGTTCCATTGATTTCAATACCGTCTTTTTTAGTAGCTAGTTCTTTATCGAAATCAGTTGCAGTAACTTTTAATTCTCCTCTTTCTGCCCAGCGTCTCGCTGTCTCTTTCACAACGGCAAAAGCTTCAGGTAGAATCTGTTCTAAGATCACTTCAATTTTTTCATCCAACTTTAATTTAAGCTTATCAATTTTTTCAAATAAAGCTTCTTTGGAATCAACAGGTGTTGAGGGGTCATTAGATGTTGCTTCTAACGCTTCAATTTCTTGCTCTATATCTGCAGTTTCTTCTTTTATTTTTGCCTTGAAAGCAACCGTCTTAGCACGAAGCTCATCATCTGAAAGGGCAGATAGTCTTGAAAAGAACTCCTGTACTTGATCTATTATTGGTTGGTATTCTTTTCTGTCCTTATTTGACTTATCACCTAAGATTTTTTTTAAAATTCCTCCTATCATGAGTATATAAAATTTTGAGGTTCAAAAATAACGGAAATCCGCGAAGTTTGAAGCCTAATTGCTTAATTAATTCATAGTTTATGCTTCAAAAAACAAATTCTTTGAATGCAAAAGAGATTAGTCATAAATTGTACCCTTAATAAAGTAATGACAGTTTGTCGGATTCTTTCAAAAAAAAATCCCTGGAATCGATATGAAACCAGGGATAGATTCAATGTCTAAGAATCTCAGTCTGCACTGATTATTCTATTATTTCCATTTCATCAACTAAGTTTCTTGCGCCACCTAAATGCTCAATAACAAAAAGAACATAGCGAATATCGCATGAAATCGTTCGTTGTATATTTCTTTCAAAGAAGATATCACCCGACATAGCTTCCCAATTTCCGTCAAAAGCTGTCCCAATCAAATGACCATCGGCGTTCAATACGGGAGAACCTGAGTTACCTCCTGTTATGTCGTTGTTTGAGATAAAGTTGACGGATAGTTCGTCTTTTTCGTTCGCATACCTACCATAATCGCCTGATTTATGCAATTCACGTAATTTTTCTGAAACGTGAAATTCAGGATTTGTAGGGTCTTCTTTATCAAAAACACCGTCTAAGGTTGTGTAATAGTCATAGGTAGTTGTTGAGTTAGGAGAGTAGGGAAGTACACTTCCGTAGGACAAGCGTAAAGTGCTATTTGCATTAGGATAGAACATTTTGGATGGCTCCATTTTTCTATACCCTTCTACAAATAATCGATTGGCAACAGCTAATTTTTCTTTGGCTATTTTGTGCGCTTCAACATCGTTCGCTTCTGTGTGCTTATCGCTAATGGCTTTGATTAGGATATACAACGGGTCTTTTTTAAGCTTCTTTAAAGAGGGATGAGCTGCAAACTTATTGAATTTAGCAGAAGATGAAAAAATAGATTTCTTTCTTGCTTTCGCAATGTATTTTTCTAATGCGCCTTTTGCGCTCAGTTTTTTTACTAATTCAGGTTGCAAGTGCGCGGGAACATCCTTAGCGTACATCTCTAAAACAGCAGCCAATGTTTCAAATTCAATGTCTAGGCTCGAATTGGCATAGAAATCTTCCATTAACCCTTTTAATACCCCAAAAACATTATTCATTGCGTATTCTCCATTTTGTTCAAAAGCTTGTTCAGCAAACGAAAAACGAAAAATATTAACATTCAAATCCACGGTGTAGATAAATTCTGACTGATATACGTTCGTATAAACGTATTCATCTTTTACCTTATACGCCGCCTGAATATCACCAAAGACTGAAGCATATTGTGGGTTCGTTTTTCCGTATTCGTTGAACAATTTTTCGATTTTACGCTTTTTATCGGCTACATTGTTGTTTTTCAATTGCTCTGTTTGGCCAATAAAATATTTCCAGTAGTTCGCGACTTGGGCATGTTTAGAAGCGTACTTCAAACGCACTTCTTTGGATGCATCCATGTGCTTCTTCATGATGTCAAGTTTCTTACGGCGAATCTCTACACGTTTAGGTTGTTCTTTCGCAATGGCTTGTTCAATACCAAAAGAGGATAAATAGCGATCTGTACTCCCTGGGAATCCAAAAACCATAGTAAAGTCTCCTTCTTTTATTCCTTTAATTGAAACAGGAAGCGAATGTTTAGGGTTGTATGGTTTGTTGTTTGGGGAATAAGTTGCTGGAGTGTTGCTTGGACTAGCATAAATTCTAAAAAGAGAGAAATCTCCAGTATGTCTAGGGTACATCCAGTTATCTGTATCATGCCCAAATTTACCAATCGACTCTGGTGGAGTTCCTGCTAAGCGCACATCTTCGTAAGTTGTTGTAACAAAAATATAAAATTCATTTCCTTCAAAGAAGTCACGCACAAAAGCTTTATATTTTGTTCCCTTAGTGGCTTCAGAAGTCAACTTTTCAGAAATCTCACGAATTTTAGCACTACGCTCTTCTTCGGTCATGCCATCCGTCAAGTTTTTCACTATTTGTTCCGTCACGTCATCAATAGAAACAACAAAAGTAGCCGACAAACCAGGGATTGGAATTTCCATTTCATTGTTTAACGCCCAAAACCCATTTTCCAAGTAGTTGTTCTCCGTTGTGGAAGCAGTAGCAATCGCATCATATCCACAGTGATGATTCGTCAATATAAGCCCTTTTTTCGAAATCACTTCAGCGGTACAAAATCCTCCAAATGAAACAATTGCATCCTTAATAGACGAGTTGTTAATGCTGTATATCTCTTCCGCAGTAAGGTTGAGACCTAACTTTTTCATATCATCATAATTTCTTCCTAAAAGAAAGGGCAACCACATTCCTTCATCTGCTTTTAAAACTGAAGGCAATAGAAATGTCACAGCAAAAGTTAGCGCAATTAATTGTTTTTTCATTCTTGGTTTATTTTATATTAATCATGTAATCAAAGGATTGTCTTTGTGAAGAACACTCCTTTTTTACGAGAACAACAAAATTATCATTTTCCTTGGATTTTTGGTCGGTAATCCTTCAGATTTCGCAGTTCAAAGTACTATATTTCGATAAATCCACAGTTAACTAAGACGAAAGCACCTAAACTTTATCCATACTGCAATGTGAAATGATTTATCTAAGTCGCTAAATCAGGAATACGCAGTTTCATTATTTTTGAATTCTAAAGGAATACAGATGAATGTACATTTTATTGCTATTGGAGGAAGTGCGATGCATAACCTTGCTATTGCGCTTTCACGAAAAGGATATAACATAACAGGTTCAGATGACGAAATCTTCGAGCCTTCTAAAGGACGTTTAAAGCGCGAAGGGATTTTGCCTGCATCAGTTGGCTGGGATGATGCACGAATTCATGAAGGACTAGATGCAGTGATTTTAGGCATGCATGCTCGAATTGATAATTGTGAACTACTTAAAGCTAAATCGCTTAATATCCCCATTTTTTCTTATCCAGAATATTTGTATGAACAGTCAAAGACTAAAACGCGCGTTGTCATAGGGGGTTCTCATGGTAAAACGACAATTACCTCCATGATTTTACATGCGTGTAATGTTCTCAACAAAGACGTGGATTACATGGTTGGAGCTCAATTGGACGGATATGATTGTATGGTAAAAATAACGGAAGAGAATAATATTATGATTTTGGAAGGAGATGAGTACTTGAGTTCTCCTATTGATCTTCGTCCTAAGTTTCATTTATATAAGCCAAATGTGGCACTTATTAGCGGAATAGCTTGGGATCATATTAACGTTTTCCCAACATTCGAGAACTATGCCGCGCAATTTTCAACATTTGTTGGTTTAGTTGAGCCAAAGGGTAAATTAGTGTTTAATGCGGAAGATGATGAGGTGGTGAAGGTGACCGCCAAGGCTGATGCATCCATCGAATGCCAAGCTTATCAAACTCCAGCCTACAAGGTACAGAAAGATGGTACGGTGCTCACACATGAAGGAAATGACTATTACTTAAAGATTTTTGGGCATCATAATCTTCAAAACTTGATGGGTGCGATGTATGTTTGTGAAGCGATTGGTATTGCTAATCAAGATTTTCTCAACGCGGCTGCAACATTCACTGGCGCAGGAAAACGGTTGGAAAAAGTGGTAGAGTCCAACGATTTTGTAATGTATAAAGATTTTGCACATTCTCCTTCAAAGTTAAAAGCAACTACATCAGCCGTAAAAGAGCAATACCCAGATAGAGAAGTGATAGCGTGTATGGAGCTGCATACTTTTTCATCCTTAAAGAAGGAGTTTTTACCGCACTATGAAAATGCAATGATTGCTGCGGACAAGGCGCTCGTGTATTTCCACCCAGAAGTGGTAAAGCACAAGAAGTTAGCGCCAATTTCTGTACAAGAAGTATCTCTAGGCTTCGGTGGTGGAGTAGAAGTATGCAATTCTACGGAAGAAGTATTGAAATTTATTCGTTCTTTTGATTGGAAGAATAAAGTTTTACTCATGATGAGCTCCGGAAATTTTGACGGAATTAGTTATGAAGACTTAGGGAATGAACTAATGAGGTGATTTGTCCGGTTATGAGTTTGGGCTAACTACTTTTGATTTCATGTTTTTTAATTTCGTCTATAGCTTTTGAATAAATAAGTATAATTTTGTATTGTATTGTATTCACAGTCAATAAAACGGAGTTGAATTCCAACTGGTTATAGTAAACAAATAGGCGAAGTATGGCAGACGAGATCAATAAATTAAATCAACTCGATGACAAGTTGGTCAAGCTCTTGGAAAAGCACGATGAATTTTCTAAAGAGATAAAGGACTTACGCCTTGAAATAAATCGTCTTAAGACTAAGAACATTGATGTTGAAAGTAAGAAAGAAGCGACTGCCCCAAATGTCGTTTCCGTTACCCCAGAGGTCATAGAAAAAAAAGAAAACGTAACCATTCCTACAGATCAATCTGCAAAACCCGAGGCACCAAAAGTTTCTCCTCCACAGATTCAAACT
>Ga0136559_1000266_pt1 | contig 18115 bp, 16 predicted proteins | sample AntRauMeHopE1496_FD_104633 | JGI IMG/M metagenome (GOLD analysis project Ga0136559, IMG submission 104633) | Saline lake microbial communities from Rauer Islands, Antarctica - Metagenome Hop E1 #496 | ecosystem: Environmental > Aquatic > Non-marine Saline and Alkaline > Saline | place... | reverse complement strand
TTGCTAATTTCTTATTAATGGAATGAATACTGGTAGATCCAGCAAATGCTATGATTTTCATGATATTTTTTTTTATTTGGAACCACAAAGGTAGAAAAGATTACTTAACACGCCGTGCTAAGTCATCGTCGAGAAAATTAGAAAGAGCGTTTTTTAATTTGGTTGAAATGGCAGTTCCTAAAGATCGCTGAGAGGTAAATTACTGAAAATCAACACGCTTAATTAAAAAATTAGGAGGCACGAACAAACTAAGAAAATTTGTGATTCAATAAATCCGTAATTCTACGCGCCATGTCATTCCCATAGCGTTTGGTTCGGTAACCTCCCGACCATGTTATACCTTTTATAGCGTTGGTTAGGAACAGTTCGGTTCCTGCAAGAAGGTTTTGAGGCAAAATAGAACATTCGTACACCTTAATTCCATTTTCAAGAGCAAGATTAATCACAGTCATGCGCATTACTCCTGCAATACACCCATCTTCTAAGCTTGGAGTGTACAGTGCACCGTTACTTACAACAAACACATTAGAACTCGTTCCTTCCAGGACATTACCTTGGGGGTTGCACAACAGATATTCGTCTAATCCTTTCTCTTGAGCAGCAATTGAAGCCATAACATAGCACAATCCATTCTTCGTTTTAAAGTTGGAAAGCTTTGTTTTATGTTTTTTCATTTCTGTGAATAGGTCTATCTCCCATCCTTTAGAATTGAGTTCATACTTATTTTCTTTAACCGGATAGACCTCAATAAAATAAGTACATTCATTGGAAATCGGCAGGTATGTACCACCAGAAATTCTATCCAAAGAAAAACGAACTCTTGCACCACCTTGTATGTCACATTTTTGAACTAATCCAGTGATTTTTTCAGAAAAATAATCTAGTGTGAGGTAAGAAGGAATGCGCATTTTCAATGCCACGGCACCATCCATAAGACGTAAAAAATGTGCCTCTAAATTTAAAGGTTTACCATTCATTACGCGAACAGACTCAAACAGACCATCTCCGTAGAGATGAGCCCTGTTACCTGCTTCAAGTGTGTAACCACTATTTTCAAGTACTTTTCCGTTATTATTTACATAAAGTAGCGCCATTATAAGTGGTAATTTACTAATAAATAATTAAAATCTATCAGAAAAAAGAATTAACTAGATAAACCCTATTTTACTTCCGATGAGTGAAACAAATTCAACGCCTTTATCGAAGTTTATGAGCAATACATAGGCTATTCCAAACAAGGCTCCTCCAAAGTGAGCGTCATGAGCGACAGAAGTATTTCCCTTTTTACTCATGTAGTATTCGAAACCAAGGTATAAAAAACCAAATAACCAAGAGGGAATTTCAAATGGAATAAACATCAGATATATCCCCCCGTTAGGATACCATAAGATGGAAGCAAATAAAACCGCTGACACTGCCCCTGAAGCCCCTAGACTCATATAGTGAATGTTATCTTGATTTCTTTGATAAGGCCAAATCCCCGCTACAAATCCACCTATAACGTAAAGTATCACATAGTGAACGAGTCCTACTGTTCCATAATTGAAAATAAGAGACTCTTCCATTATTGTACCGAAGGAGTACAAGACGAACATGTTAAAAAATAAATGCAAATAATCTCCATGGATAAGCATGTGCGAGAAAAATCTATAATATTCTTTGTTGTTTTTTACCTTGTACGGGTAAAATAGCATTTTAAACTTAAAATCAGGGTTGTTAAACGCGTTGAACGAAACAATCGCCGTGAGAATGATAATAATAATTGTTACTGAAAACGCCATAGATTACTTTAAAACCCGAAAGGTATAAAAAATACCATTCATCACACCAATCTTTCGAACAGTTTGAGGTAGATGAGAACTTTGTGAACTGCTTGTTGCAGCTTATGAATACGATTCCTTCAAGCGCTTTTATTCTACCGAATTTCACTAGAAGAGATTGGAAGAAGTTAAATCTCGAAACAGGGACTTAATTCTTCGTTTTTCGAATGTGTATAACTTTCATAAACTCGTGAAATATAAACTAAAATAGCCCGTTTCAGAAAAACTTATGAATACTAGCGGTCGCATATCGTGTAAAACGCTATTTTTGGGGTTTTTTGAAAATTAATGTCGAGAATATTTAGTCCTATTATACACTACGGTCTGGCCTTGCCCATATCCTACCTGCCATTTGGGTTACTTTATGCATTCTCGAACTTTATTTATTTCCTTACTTATCGTGTTGTTGGTTACCGTAAAAAGGTGGTACGCAATAACTTAAAACAATCTTTCCCTCATCTTTCTGAAAAATCCTTACGTGAAATTGAAAAAGGATTCTACAAACACTTCGCTGACTTTTTAGTTGAGAGTGCCAAATCGTTAACTATTTCTGACAAAGAAATTCGTAAACGCTGTGCACTAATTAATCCAGAAGTAGTGGATGAGTATTACAATAAAGGCAGAAGTGTAATTGTGCTTTGTGGACATTACAATAACTGGGAGTATTACGCTGTAGGAATTGCTCAGCAAATGCGCCACCAAACCGTTGCAGCGTACAAGCCTTTAAAGAACAAGTTTTTTGATGATGTTTTATTAAAAAGTCGCCAACGATTTGGAATGAAAATGATCTCCATGCGCGAAATCCCCCGGTACTTCTCTAAAAATAGTGCAACGCCTACTATGAGTATCATGGTAAATGACCAATCTCCAGGAAACCCAAAGACGGCTTATTGGAATACTTTCCTGAATCAAGATACTGGATGGATGAAAGGAGCCGAAAAACTAGCAGCTAAATACGATCAAGCTGTTTTATTTGGCTGTATCCGCAAAACCAAACGTGGTTTTTATGAGGTTACCTTCTACCCTATATCTGATGACGTAACTCAACAGCCAGAAGGTTTTGTACTCGATAAACATGCCGAGTGTCTTGAAATGGTTATTCGCGAACATCCACAATATTGGTTGTGGTCCCATAAACGCTGGAAACACAAAAAAGTGTAGCCATGAGCGTTCCTACTACTCCACTTGCTGAACGTATGCGTCCAACGAACCTGGATGAATATGTTGGACAAGAACATTTACTTCATGCTGACGCAGGCTTGAGGAAATCATTGGAAGCTGGTGTTGTACCTTCGCTTATACTATGGGGTCCGCCAGGGGTAGGGAAAACAACATTAGCCCATCTTATTGCGCAACAACTCAAACGACCATTTTATGTACTCTCCGCCATTTCATCTGGGGTAAAAGATGTACGGGAAGTAATTAAAAAAGCGGAAGACAAAGGAATGTTTGACCAACATGGAGCATTATTGTTTATAGATGAAATTCACCGTTTTTCTAAAGCACAACAAGATTCATTGTTAGGAGCGGTTGAAAAAGGGGTTGTTACATTAATTGGCGCAACAACTGAGAATCCATCGTTTGAGGTTATTTCTGCATTATTATCTCGTTGTCAGGTATATACACTTAATCATTTATCAAAAGATCAACTTGTTAGCCTTTTAGCGAGAGCTATGAAAGAAGATGAATGGATGAAGAAGCGCGCGATCAACATCAAAGAATACGATGCATTGCTTCGGCTTTCTGGCGGAGATGCACGGAAATTATTAACGCTCTTCGAATTAGTAGTAAGCACCTACTCTTCGGAAGAAAAAATTGAGCTCACAGATGAATTGGTTATGTCCGTTTCTCAGCAAAGCTTAGCGCTTTATGATAAAGACGGAGAGCAGCACTATGATATTATATCTGCTTTTATTAAATCAATAAGAGGCAGTGACTCAAACGCTGCAATATATTGGCTTGCTCGTATGATTGAGGGCGGAGAAGATCCTAAATTTATAGCCCGAAGATTATTAATCAGTGCTAGCGAAGACATTGGATTAGCCAATCCAACGGCCTTAATAATGGCGAACAACACTTTTCAAGCTGTCAATCAAATTGGCTGGCCTGAGGCGCGCATAATTTTGGCGCAATGCACCATCTATTTAGCGACTTCCCCTAAAGGAAATGCGGCTTACAATGCTATTAATGAAGCTATGGAGTATGTTAAAAAAACAGGAAACCTACCTGTTCCCATTGGCTTGAGAAATGCTCCTACCAAGTTAATGAAAGAATTAGGTTACGGAAAAGACTATAAATATGCTCACAACTACCCTGGCAATTTTGCCCAGCAAGAGTTTCTTCCAACTGACGCAATCGGAACAAATTTCTTTGTAGCCGGCAGCTCCAAAAGAGAACAAGAGATTAAGGAGCAAATAGAAGAACTATGGAAAGGCAAATACCTGTAGTATTTCAGTATGAAGTAAATGTATTCTGATAAAAAAAGCATCTAGTTATCCCAAATACCTATAATGTCCTATAATTTTATAGGAGAATAATACATCTTCAGCCACTTGACCTCCTCCTATATTGTGAACAATCAAATAGCGTTGACCGTCTGTGCTTTTTTTATGGACCACAATTCCAATATGAGTTAGCGCTCCTCCTAGGCTCCAACAAACGATGTCTCCCGGCAAATAATTCGCCGAATTTTGGGTAATTGTGAGTTCTTTACCAAAACGCGTAAAGAATGTCATTAGATTCGGAACACGACGATGATCAATGTTTTTATCTGGTTTTTTAAGTCTCCATTTCTGAGGATAACTGGAGAAATTAGAAATCATATCTTCGTGCACCTTTTGCTGTAAATCTATTTCCAATTTACGATAAGCGCGAACGACAACATCGGTACATACCCCTTTACCACTAGGAACATCTCCATTTGGGTAATCGATACTGAAATAACTGGGATCATACACAACATGATCATTGGTAAGCTCAAGTGCTGAGTTGGACAGCTTTAAACCAAACTCAGATTGTGAAATACTAAAAGAACTTATCAGTAAAAACAGGACCAGTTTCATAAGATATGATTTTAAGGAATAACCGATAAGTTACGCAGCGTTACGGATTGAAAACACGCAAGTTCGTTCCACCGTCAAAAAACGTTTCATACGCTCTTAAACCCCATTCAGTATATTGACTATCGTTCCAAGGAGAGCCATCCAAAAGAGAAAACAATCCGTCGTTACATTCATCTATCAATTTAAAGAAGTTATCCGGGTCAGGATATAAAGGGCTAGGACAGTTCCCTGCTTCATCAGCTGGAGAATGACGGTCAAAAGCAACAAACTGGTTAGTGCTACTTCGATAAATAATTACTCCCCGTGAGCCCGCATTATCTAGGTAAGCCCAACCACCTACTCCCATTAAAGGACTATAGCTTGGTAGGTTCAGGTTTAATGTAACATCGAACTGAAAATAAGGAACAGGATGACGATTGTTCCTATTACAAGCAGATAGGACTGTTAAGATTGCCAACATTAAAATAATTCGTATCTTCATCCCTTCTAACATTTGAGTGCTAATTTATGCAATATCTTTCTAAATACATAACGTTGATCTTACTGAGTTTATTACTAGCCGGAACAAATTCTTGTAAAACTAGTCAGCCTGGACAAACTTATGCTACTGTTGAAGAAGCTGAAAAAGCACGGGCAAAGGATAAAAAAATTGCAGGAAAAAAAGCTCGAAAGGAAAAAAAAATAGCCGAAAAAGAATATTGGAAGCGACAATCAAAATCAGCTAGAAAAAGGATAAAAAAGACAAATAAACAGCGTTTAAAAGAGGCTAAATAGCCCTGCTATTATTCTATTCCCTGCACCTTTTATCCCGTTGAACTATTCTATCAACACAAATGCTGCCCAGTAATAAGGATCGTACTTTTTACGCATCGCTTTTTGAGTGAGTCCAAAAGCTGTTTTGATATCCTTCTTCTTGGTCAGATTTTTATAAAACAATTTCATGAATTCAGCTGTTTCATTATCCGGGACTTGCCAAAGTGACATAATTAAATAACTGGCTCCAGCCATTTTAAAGGCACGTTGCAAACCAAATACACCTTCAGTTCCTTTTATATCTCCCAACCCAGTCTCACAAGCTGACAAAACAACTAGTTTGGTGCGGGATAGGTCTAAATTTGATACTTCTTGAGCAGTTAACACACCGTCCTCTCCTTCTTCCAAGGGATTTCTTTGCCAAACATCATTTGCTCCAGCCAACACGAGACCTGAACGCATCAGCGGGTTCTTATTTCCAACAAAATTCCAACTTAAATAACTCGTTGAACTGCGTGACAACGAGTCCAGCATTGTTGTTCCTCTGAAATTCATGTCATCCACATATTCTAGATCATTATTTTCTATGTTCTCTGCAATATCTTCCGGGTTTGGAAAGAAAAACCCATGTGTAGAAAGGTGTAACACTGCCGCGCTACTTGCCATTTTCTTTAATCTACTCTCTTTTGCATTTTGTCCTTCAAGTAATTCTATGGTATGTTTTTTCTTCTTGAGAAGGTCTTTTATTGCAGATGTTTCAGATGCTGTTCCAGGAAGATAACTCCATAATTCATTTTCTGTGGACTTAGAACTATAATCCACTCCCCCAACCAAGATAAAATTATCTGTTGACGAATACCCTAAGTCTACCATTCCAAGCAACTTACTGGTACTACTTTGTTGAAATAAATCGTATTGATCACACAAAAACATATCATCCCCATTACTCAATGCAGCAAATGAAACTTTATGCAATAATCCAGATGGTGAATAATAAACTTTCTTAATCCCTTCTAAGTGATCGTTTAGCGGTTCCCAAATCTTATTGTATAATTCCTTTTCTGATTTCGATTTCTTGCCATATACTCTTCGCACAAACGCGTTATTGTTTCCCTGAAAAACACCTAAAATTGCTGTTAACTCCTCTTCCGTACATAATTTAATCACTTCAGGATGTTCACTTCCTTTTTTCACAAGTAATGCTGCATAAATTACGGGGTTTAAACTATTTATTTCACTTCTGAAATTGATAAACTCAATCGCAACCTCATCTTTGGCTAATCCATCTCTTACTACTTTCCAATCTATATTCTTGATTTTATCGAAATCACTAAAAGCTCCTGAACGCTCTAGGAGCTCTCTTTCTTGACGAATAATCTGATCTTCTAACGCATTGTCGCGTTTACCTTTGGATAAATTATCAGCAATCTTCTTTTTGTTGAGAATAAACTGGTCGTATTCCCTAATTAATAGCGAATCACCACTATTGATAATGGATTGACGAATATAAGTGGAAGATTTAAGCGACAACCCTTTATTACTCAATGCCAAATTATACATTGTATCCGTTATAGCCGGATATTGTGTAAAATGTGCGGCACCAAAATCATAATAATTGGCCATGTCATCTTCTAACAAAATAAAATAGTTCTCTCTTTCTTTTTCAGAAAAACCAAGATAATTCAACTCTATACCATCAGCTACAGCTTTTCTTAACAACGACAAGGAAGCTAATGCTTTATCATAATTCTGTTTTCCATATTGAGCCCAGTACATGTTTCTGCTTGACATTCTTTTTGAATACGGGTTTCCACTCGCAAAGGCATTATCAAGAGCGATTTGTCCAGCATCAATGGCTTCATCAAACATCCCCATCTCCCTGCGAACTTGACTTACATTTCCATAGGCTATAGATAAATAATATTTAGCGTCCATCTTTTCATATTGCTCTATTGATCTCTCGTAATACATCAAAGCTTCGTCAAATTCTTTTTTGAAAAGAGCTAAGTTTCCCATATCCGATAAGCAATTCGCCGCTGTAGATTTCATGTTTAATTCTGTAGATAAATCAAATGCCAGTGAGTAATAATCATATGCCTTATCATACACTTTCATTGCTTGATAAATTCCTCCAATATTAGCCAAGGTGAGTGCTTTATTGGATACATCATTATTCGCTTCAACCAGCTCTAAAACTCGCAATTGAATATCTAATGCTTTTTCAAAACTTCCATTTGCACTATAAATCAAGGCAATATTCCCAAGGGCAGAACCATTATTTACTAAACCATACTCCTCAATCAACGCTATAGATTTATTATGATATTCTAAGGCCAATAGAAAATTCCCATTGTATTGATAGTCTAGTCCAATATTACCAAGAGTATTCAATTCTGATTGCACATCATTAAAGAACCTACTAATTTCAAGGGACTTAAAATTGTTTTCCAAGGCTAAACCGTAATTTCCTTTTACATTATAAGCGATAGCTAATGAACTAAGCATGATACCTATTGAGTATTGATCATTCAGCTCTTCTGCAATAGAAATTCCTAGCTCTAGTAGTTCAATGGATTTATCTAGCTCACCCATTGATCGGTACGTGTTTGCTGCATTACCATAATGTCGGATAAGACCACTTTTCAAGCCCAAGCTATCGTCGATTTTAATAGCCTTATTAACGAACTTTATTGCTTCAGGGAATTTACCCATAGCGTCGTATGTAAGTCCTAAGTTTCCTAAAAGGATAGCTTCCAAGGATATATTATTTACTTCCCTGATAACATCTAAACATTTCGAATAGTAATCTATGGATTCGTCGAATTCATATAAATTACGAGAAAGTGTGCCCAACACATTATAAGCATTTAGAATATAATTTTTATTATCGAGGATTTCTGCAATTTGTAGAGAAACTAAAATCTCTTTTTTTGCTTGTTTTAAATCTCCCGAATATTGGTAGCAGTTGCTTAAATAATAATAATATTTACAGCTTTTAGGACCTCCTAGTTGAGATTTATTCAATTCCAAATTTATTGCTAGGCCCTTTTTCAATATTGTAATAGCAGATGCATAGTCGCGACTAACTTTATAATAGATACTTCCCAGTTTAAATGCAGCATCCGCTTGTCCTCGCTTCCACTGAATTTCTTCGGCTAGGTCAATAGCCTTATTCGCATAATGAATCGCTGAATCGTACTCAATTTTCGAATAATTAGAACTAATAAGAATAAGGTTAGCTACTGCCGTAGTATCAGCGCCAACAGATGTCTCCGTTGATAGATCATAGTCTTTCAAAAGTTGTTTTAAGGAATCGATCTGTTCCGTTTGACCAAAAGAAGAAAGGGAAAATAGGCTAAAACTTGCTAGTAATAAATAGGTTTTCATCGGCCAAAAATAAGTTAAATAAGCAGAGCAGAACAAAGCAAGAAGAACATTGTTTTCACTTACTTAAGAAACCTCCTCAAAATCTACATCTTCCACATCCCCTGAGCTACCTTTGGAAATATGTACGCTTCCTTTGTTCAATTCGCTCTCTTTTTTAGCTTTTTGATAAGCCTGCTGCTTATTTTTATGGGATTTCTCCTCCGCTAAATTTCGTTTTACAATCATTAATTTACCGATGAATCGAAGTATAACGATTACGGCAATGATAATTAAAATTGTTCTAAAAACACCTTGTATGCTCAGTAATATCATTTATCTTGACAAGTATAAATTTCTTTCAGCGAAAATTTTAGTAAAGAACGGATCTTTTAGATCTTTTATAAATCGAATGGCTTCACCAGTTGATTTCATCTCCGGCCCAAGCTCTTTATTCACGTTCGGGAATTTCTCAAAAGAGAAGACTGGAATCTTAATGGCATAACCTTCTTTTCGGGGGTTGAAGTTGAAATCTGTCACTTTTTTATCTCCCAACATAACTTTTGTGGCATAATTCACATAAGGCTCATCGTATGCTTTAGCAATAAATGGTACAGTTCGAGAAGCTCTTGGGTTTGCTTCAATTACATACACTTTTTCATTTTGAATAGCAAATTGGATATTAATCAATCCTACCGTTTTCAATTCTATTGCAATACGCTTCGTGATGTCCTCTATTTGTTGCATCACTAAATCCCCTAAATTATAAGGAGGAAGCACGGCAAATGAATCTCCTGAATGAATTCCTGCAGGCTCTATATGCTGCATAACACCTATGATGTAAACATTCTCGCCATCGCATATTGCATCAGCCTCTGCTTCGATCGCTCCACCTAGGAAATGGTCAAGAAGAATCTGGTTATCGGGCATGTCACGAAGAATATCCACCACATGATGTTCTAACTCTTCTTTATTAATAACGATTTTCATTTTTTGTCCACCCAAAACATAAGACGGTCTCACTAGTAAAGGAAAACCAAGGGTATCAGATAACTCAATCGCTTGCTCTGCGCTTTCTACCACCCCAAACTCAGGATAAGGAATACCACAGTTTTTCAATACGTTTGAAAAGCGACCTCTGTCTTCAGCTAAGTCTAATGCATCGTAACTTGTTCCAATTATTTTTATGCCGTAACGTTGAAGTTTCTCCGCTAATTTAAGGGCAGTCTGACCTCCCAACTGAACGATAACACCTTCTGGCTTTTCATGTTGGATAATGTCATAAATATGTTCCCAAAATACAGGTTCAAAATAAAGTTTATCTGCTGTGTCGAAGTCTGTAGAAACAGTTTCAGGATTGCAATTGATCATGATTGTTTCGTAGCCACATTCTTTGGCAGCTAGCACACCATGAACACAAGAATAATCAAACTCGATTCCTTGACCAATGCGGTTTGGACCAGAGCCAAGAACAACAATTTTCTTTTTTTCCGTTACAACACTCTCGTTTTCTTCGTCGAATGTAGAATAATAGTAAGGTGTTTGCGCTTCAAATTCAGCAGCACAGGTATCTACTAACTTGTACACTCTCTTAATACCAAGTTCATTTCTTTTCGTGTAAGCCTCCGACTCTAAACATTTCAGTAGATGCGCAACTTGTCTGTCGGCATACCCTTTTTGTTTTGCTTCAAAAAGTAAATCTTTTGGAATAGTGTCAATCGTATATTTCTCAATTTTACGTTCTAATTTTAACAGCTCTTCAATTTGTTTTAAGAACCAGATATCAATTTTCGTTTTTTCAAAAATGCGTTTAAAAGGAATACCTAATTTGATTGCATCGTATACATGGAATAACCTGTTCCAACTTGGAAATTCAAGACTATGTAAAATAACATCTTGATTCGTCACTTCTTTTCCGTCTGCACCTAAACCATTTCTACCAATCTCTAGCGACTGACACGCTTTTTGAAGTGCCTCTTGGAACGTTCGTCCAATACCCATCACTTCACCAACAGACTTCATTTGAAGTCCCAATTGACGATCGGCCCCAGGGAATTTATCAAAGTTCCATCGCGGTATTTTAACAATTACATAATCCAACGTAGGTTCGAAAAGTGCACTTGTTGTTTTCGTAATTTGATTTTTAAGCTCATCTAAATTATACCCAATTGCCAATTTAGCAGCGATTTTAGCAATAGGGTATCCTGTTGCTTTGGAAGCCAGTGCAGATGAACGCGAAACACGTGGATTAATTTCTATCGCAATAATGTCTTCCGCATCATCAGGAGAGACCGCAAATTGAACATTACACCCACCCGCAAAATTACCAATCGAACGCATCATGTGAATCGCCATATCACGCATGCGCTGGAAAGTAGTATCAGAAAGCGTCATAGCCGGCGCTACCGTAATAGAATCACCTGTATGAACCCCCATAGGGTCAAAGTTCTCAATGGAACAGATAATTACCACATTATCATTATTATCACGCAATAACTCGAGCTCATATTCTTTCCAGCCCATTACCGCCTTGTCTATCATCACCTCATGAATAGGTGAAATATGTAAGCCTGTATTTAAAAGATTATCAAATTCCTTTTCTGTGTAAACAACTGCTGCACCAGCACCTCCAAGGGTATACGATGCTCGAATACATAGAGGAAACCCAAACTCTTGCGCTATACTTTTTCCTTCTAGAAAAGATTTAGCTGTTTTTTGAGGCGCCATTCCGATCCCGAGTTCTTCCATCAAATTTCTAAAAGCTTCTCTATTCTCAGTAATTTCTATGGCATCAATGTCCACACCAATCATTTCAACACCATAATCCGCCCAAATACCTAACTCCTGACATTTTATTGCTAAATTAAGTGCTGTCTGTCCCCCCATTGTAGGTAGAACTGCATCAATTTTATGGTTATTTAAGATCTCTATTATACTTTCAGGCTCTAAGGGCTTCAAATATATATTGTCAGCAACTACTTTATCCGTCATTATTGTTGCGGGATTCGAATTAATGAGGGTTACCTCAATTCCTTCTTCTCGCAATGATCTCGAAGCTTGGGAACCTGCATAATCAAATTCACACGCTTGACCAATTACAATAGGTCCACTTCCAATAATTAGTATCGATTTAATCTTTTCATTTCTAGGCATCCCGAATCAATTTTTTAACTTAAGAAAAAGCTCTGTTCAAATTGAACGCAAATGTAATTCAAAATAAGTACTTTTATAGGCGCGCATAACAAATTTAATACGATGAAACACGAATACTTTTTTGTGGAGCATAACGATTTGAGATTGTCTTATTTGGTTTTTGGAACAGGAGAAGAAAATATAATCGCTATGCATGGCCATGGTAAACATGCGTTAGACTTTGATTTCCTTGGTAGTGAATCAAAACGTGTTATCTCTATCAACCTTTTTCTGCATGGTGAATCTACCTTTTCTGACCATCGATTGGGAAGAAATCTTATCGCTATTGATGATGTTGAAAAACTGTTAGAAAAATTATTAGAAAAAGAAAAAATCAAAGATTTTCATTTCGTAGCCTACAGTCAAGGAGGACGATTTCAACTTTCTGTCCTCCCCTATTTTGCTCCTCGACTAAAATCTGTTCAACTTTTGGCACCAGATGGTTTAAATGATAAAAACTTTTATTCTTGGTCACAAAGACGCTGGTGGGCGCGCAGTTTATTTAAACGTTGGACAACCAGACCTAAAGAATTAATTCGTTTAGCCAAAGGGTTATCAACCATTCGACTTATTCATCCTAAAATTGTCGATTTTCTTCTATTTTACACAAGCGACGAAAAAAAAATAAAACGAGCTTACCACACGTGGAGCGCTTTCCGAAATCTGCGACCTAAGCCTGCATTAATTCGAAAATCCTTGATTGATTATTCGATACCTTTTTCTTTAATTATTGGAGAATTTGATAGAATAATCACACAAAAAAGTGCTGAAAAGTTTTTAAATAATATTCATCAAAAAGACGCGCTAAAAGTTATACCTACAGGTCATGATTTCTTCAGAGAGGATGCTTTTCAGATACTAAAGAAAGAACTTAATAAGGGATTTGCATCCATTCTTTCAGCTTAACGAATTTCTAGAGCTCGCAAATTTATAGAGGTCTTTCTGAATAATCAATAAGGAATCGATTCAAAGTTACCATTAGAAATCCTCAACGTATCTACTAATAAAGAGTCGGTAGAATACCACACTAATTTCGCTTCAAAAAAACCAGTTAATCGATTGTTAAATGAATCAATTTCTGCCAGTACGACCAATCCCTCATGCAAAAAGTTAAAGTCTTTCTCATTCATTGTTGCCTGTGTAAAAGGCTGTTCTATTGCATAAGAACCCGGCTCCGCTCCATTTCCGAAATTTAAAGTAACATCCAACGTGTCATTCGAGAAATTCATAATCCAACTAGGAGACGAAACTAACGTACGCTCTGAAAACTGCATCTGTACGCCATTCACCGCTACTATAAAAAAATCGGTAGGAGAATTATCAATTGCACATGGCGGACAAACGCCGCCGCAGTCAGCAGTCAACTCACCAGCGGAAATAACTCCATCAAAACAAGAGCCTTCCTCCTCTTTTTTACAAGAAAACAGAACAATCACAATCATTATTACCCATCCAAGCTCTTTCATTCTTTGATTTTGTCGCAAGATAGCTACTTTTGTAAAAACAAGCAACTCTGACAACACAATCGAAGTATAGCACAATTAGAAATAGAACGGAAGGACTTTATAAAGAAAAAGGATCGAAGTTTATTGGTATTGCTGTTTCCTGTTATTCAGAAGAAGAAGCCAAGGAACATTTACTGAACTGGAAAAACGAACACAATCAAGCGGGTCATTTATGTTATGCGTATTGTTTTGGAGTAGACAGATCTATTTTTCGCTCAAATGATGATGGAGAGCCTAGTAATAGCGCAGGAGCGCCAATATTAGGGCAAATACACTCTTTTGAATTAACCAATGTCTTAATTGGCGTCATTCGTTATTATGGAGGAACTAAACTTGGAGTTGGAGGACTTATCAACGCCTATCGCACGGCTGCAAAAGAGGCTATTGACAATGGAATTATAGAAGAAAGAGAGCTTAGACAATGCTACACACTCACCTTTAATTACGAAGACATGCCTCATATCATGAACATCGTTAAACAACCCGCTGTTGAAATTATTCATCAACACTTTGATATAGCGTGCGAATTAACACTTAACGTTGCATTAGATATACATCCCCAACTAATGGAACAGTTAGGGACATTCAAGAGTTTAATAAAAGTTGATTTAGGAATAAAATAATGGAGTTACTTAAACAGTTAATTGAAGTTAGAGGAGCATCAGGAGATGAAAGTGCGATAAAGAACTTTCTACTTGAATATGTTGAATCGTCCATGAAAACATGGAAAGTACAGCCACAAATCATTCATGGTGAAGAGTTTCAAGATGCGTTAATACTTGTTTTTGGAAAACCTAGAACTGCCATTTTTGCGCACATTGATACGATTGGCTTTACGGTTGGGTATGAGAAAAACCTAATTAAAATTGGAGGACCGCGATTAACGGATGGGATAGAGCTTGTAGGGCGAGATAGCCAAGGCGAAATAGAAACAGAACTCATGGTTATTGAAGAGGATGATGAGCGTCATATCCAATATGTATTTGATCGTGAGCTTGACCGCGGAACAAATCTTACTTTTAAACCAGACTTTAGAATTAACGACACCTATGTTCAGAGTCCTTACCTAGATAACAGACTTGGCGTGTGGAGTGCATTGCAAGTTGCTGAAACACTCGAGGATGGAGCTATAGTATTTTCTACTTACGAAGAACATGGTGGTGGAACTGTCGGGCATTTAGGACGATTTTTATTCGAAAAATATAACGTACGACAAGCTTTAATTTCGGACATCACTTGGGTTACGGCTGGAGTAAAACATGGAGCTGGAGTGGCTATAAGCATGAGAGACAGCGGTATTCCACGGAAATCTTATTTAGACCGAATACTGGAAATTGCCAAAAAAAGCGGTATTCCACACCAATTAGAAGTAGAATCAGCAGGGGGAAGCGATGGCACAGCACTTCAACGATCAGATGTAGCATTCGATTGGTGTTTTATTGGCGCTCCCGAAGATCACGTTCATTCTCCTGACGAAAAAGTATTTTTAAGCGATATTTATTCCATGGTGAAAATATACCAACTACTTATGGCTCAATTATAAGCATTCGTTTATTTCGATCTCAGCATAAGAAATGCATTTCTGAATCATGTAATTATTTTATCGTTTCACTTTTTATCCCTATCTTGAATAAATTTTAAACGCTTGAGAATAAAAATAAATCATATCGTTTACCTGCTTTTTTTTCTGCTTTTCGGTGGAATTATGGGGTGTGGAGACAAGCCAAAAAACGATGGTTTAGCAGGGCAAATAGCAGACGAAAGTCGTGACTTAGCACAAATAATTAAAGACAAAAAACTTACTATTCTAGTTGAAAATAGCACTATTTCATACTTTATCTACCGTGGACAACCTATGGGATTAGAATATGAAATTCTGAATCAATTTGCAAAAGATATCGGAGTACAATTGGAAATGAAAATTGTTAAGAACCTGGATGATATGATTCCCTTATTGAATAACGAAGAAGGGGATTTAATTTCGTGTAATTACACCATAACCAAGGAACGCTTGAAGAAAATTGATTTTAGCGAACCCTTCATGCGCACACCGCAAGTACTGATTCAACGTAAACCAGAAGATTGGAAAACCCGAAAAAAAAGGGATTGGAAAACTGATGTAATAACAGACCCCGAAAACTTAGCCAAAAAAGACGTTTATGTTTGGGGAAACTCAAGTTATACCAAACGACTAGAACACCTTCAAGAAGAACTCGGCGATACTATTTACATTCAAATGGTTGAAGGAGATGTAATTCCAGAAGAAATTATAGAATGGGTATCTACAGGAATTATCGATTACACGATTACAGATAAAAATGTAGCACAAATAAATCAATCATTCTATCCTAACATCGATATAGATTTAGAACTAAGTATCAAGCAAAAAATAGCTTTTGGATTAAGGAAAACTTCTCCAGCTCTTCAAGACCGGCTGAACTCATGGCTTATCGAGTTTATGAAAACACCTACGTACAGATACATTTTACACAAGTATCTAAATATGAAATCATTTTCTGAGAAGTCACAACATGAATTCTCTTCTGTTGGCGGAGGTAAAATATCCAAATATGACGCGGAAATTCAACTGGTGGCAGAAGAGTATAATTGGGATTGGAGACTTCTCGCAGCGGTTATTTATCAAGAGTCGAAATTTATAGACGGACTAGAGTCTTGGGCCGGAGCATACGGATTGATGCAATTCATGCCGAGTGTTGGACCTGTATATGGAGTATATCCTGATTCTCCTCCCCTAACGCAAATTCGTGGTGGGATGAAAAAAATCTCACGAAATCATGATGATTGGAAGTCAATACCAGATTCTCTTCAACGCCTAAAATTCGCATTAGCCACTTACAATGCTGGACTTGGACATATACTCGATGCACAAAGACTAGCAGAGAAATACGGTAAGAATCCGTTAATTTGGGATGGTCATGTGGAAGAATATATTTTGAAACTATCCAAGCCAAAATACTATCAAGATGAACGTTGTTTTTATGGTTATCTCCGTGGAAATCAAACTCATCAATATGTTCGAAAAGTGTTTATTCGATATAATGAGTATTCGAGGGCATTTTAAGTTCGATTATAAATTTAGCGCACTGATCTGTCCGTTTTTACTTCCAATTAAATTTTAATTCACTTCCCATTCAAACTCTCTGGCTAAATTATTACATTAGCCAAAAAAATAAACCATGGAAACTGAAACTTTAAAAAACACAGCGTTAACCAATATTCATATCAGTTTAGGAGCGAAGATAGTTCCGTTTGCTGGCTATAACATGCCCGTTCAATATCAAGGGCTAAAAATAGAGCATGAATGTGTTCGAACTGGGGTTGGAGTATTTGATGTTTCACACATGGGTGAATTTATTTTGAAAGGTTCCAAAGCTTTAGATTTAATTCAAAAAGTAACTACGAATGATGCTTCTAAACTAACACCTGGTCGTGCACAGTATAGCTGTTTACCCAATGGAAAAGGTGGAATTATCGACGACTTAATCGTGTATAAATTCGATGATGAAAAGTATTTATTGGTGGTTAATGCCAGCAACATCGAAAAAGATTGGAACTGGATTTCACAGCACAACGATATGGGTGTTGAAATGACGAACGCTTCTGACGACTTCAGTTTATTAGCCATTCAAGGTCCCAAAGCGGCTGAAGCCATGCAATCGCTAACTTCAACTAATTTAAGTACAATTAAATTTTATCACTTTGAAGTAGGTGATTTTGCAGGTTGTTCGAATGTAATTATTTCTGCTACTGGTTATACAGGTAGCGGTGGTTTTGAAATCTACGTGAAAAACGAAGATGCGGAAGAAGTATGGAAAAAAGTATTTGAAGCGGGGAAAGAATATGGCATACAACCTATCGGCTTAGGTGCTAGAGATACGTTGCGACTTGAAATGGGGTATTGCTTATACGGAAATGATATCGACGATACCACTTCCCCTTTAGAAGCTGGATTAGGATGGATTACAAAATTCGACAAGGACTTTATCGATAAAGAATTCTTAGCACAACAAAAAGAGGCAGGTATAACGCGCAAATTGGTTGCTTTTGAACTAGTTGAAAAAGGTATTCCACGCCACGACTACCCGATCGTTGATGCCAATGATAACGTAATTGGAAGAGTAACATCTGGAACGATGTCGCCATCATTAGACAAAGCAATTGGATTGGGGTATGTACCCGTTGAACTTGCTGCGGAAGGAAATGAGATTTTTGTTCAAATCAGAAACAAATCATTAAAAGCTGTAGTGGTGAAGTTACCGTTCTACAAAGTTTAGAGTTCGGGGTTCGGAGTTTAGAGTTCAAAGTTCGAAGTTCGGGGTTCGGGGTTCGGGGTTCGGGGTTCGGGGTTCGACGGCGACGGCGACGGGGTTTACAACATTTCCTCTTCCTCATTGCCTTC
>Ga0136559_1000265_pt1 | contig 18141 bp, 10 predicted proteins | sample AntRauMeHopE1496_FD_104633 | JGI IMG/M metagenome (GOLD analysis project Ga0136559, IMG submission 104633) | Saline lake microbial communities from Rauer Islands, Antarctica - Metagenome Hop E1 #496 | ecosystem: Environmental > Aquatic > Non-marine Saline and Alkaline > Saline | place... | reverse complement strand
TTACAAAGCGCTAAGAACGTATATCATAAAGCCTCCAAAAGTTAAATTTTTACCCCTTCAAAAGTTTTACGATTACATGGCATTAAACGATAATGCTGGTGGTCAAAATAAATTTCCCCGTGTGTTAAATAAAAAGCAAACAGCCGATTGGGAAGCATTTCTAAATTGTTTGGAATGGTGATTTGATAGTTTCCAATCCACCTGCCTTAACATACGGTCCTATTTTATTCTGTGAACAAGTAGTTCCTAGAGAAAGAAATTAAATCTGCGCGGTGCACATCAAAATCAATTTTGTACATTTGTTAAAAAAGATAACTATGAGCACTGCAGGAGCTGTAAACCAAGGAGACGTAGCGTTTTCTATTTCAGAACAAGGGATAGCAACCATACAGTTTGAACATCCTTTAAGTAATTCTCTTCCCGGGAAATTATTACAAAAGTTAGCCCAAACCATTACTGATCTTGGTGCCAATTCAACTGTAAAAGTTATCGTTTTGAAATCAAATGGAGACCGTGCATTTTGTGCAGGAGCTAGTTTTGACGAGTTAATTTCAATAAAAGATTTAGAAACAGGGAAAAAATTCTTTTCAGGTTTTGCTAATGTGATTAACGCATGCAGAAAGTGTCCTAAGTTTATCATTGGCAGGGTACAAGGAAAAGCGGTTGGCGGAGGAGTTGGTCTAGCAAGTGCTGTTGATTATTGCTATGCTACAACGTTTTCATCCGTGAAATTATCTGAATTAGCTGTAGGCATCGGTCCGTTTGTAGTTGGTCCTGCTGTAGAACGCAAAATTGGTTTATCGGCCATGAGTCAATTAGCAATTAATGCAACAGAATGGTACAGTGCAGATTGGGCAAAGAAGAAAGGATTATATGCAGATGTATTCGAGAGTATTGAAGAATTAGACAAGGAAGTTGAACTAATTACAAAGAAATTAGCAGCATCTAATCCCGACGCTATGCGCATGCTAAAAGAAGTTTTTTGGCAAGGAACAGAAAATTGGGACACATTACTTTCAGAAAGAGCAGCATTAAGTGGGGAGTTAGTTCTATCTGATTTCACTGTAAATGCTATCACTGCTTTCAAGGGGAAATAAACCTTAAAAAGTGATTTAGTGGTCTTTTTATTTTCGCTATTTTTGAAGTGAATTAACCTCCATCATATTGAGTTTTCAAGTATTTGATTTATGGGATATTTTTATGGGAACAGCTTGGCTACTCATAATTCTCTTACTAACCTTTTACATCAGGATACGCAATAAAGACAAAAATTACTACAAGTTTTATACTTGGAATGTATATTTTAAACTATTATTTGCACTTGTATTTGCCGTTACGTACATCTTCGTTTTGGGCGGGGGAGATACCTTAGCCTATTGGGATGGTGCGGTAAAACTCACCAATTTATTTTGGGAAGACCCTCTTGCCTATGTCAACGAAATGTTTTCAACACCAACCCACGAAAGCGTTAGAAACAACTTTACAGCTACTACAGGTTATCCGCCTGGCTGGATATATAAAGAACCGGAAAGTTTTTATATCAGTAAGATTTTATCACTGATCAACTTCATTACCTTCGATAGTTTCATCGCCATGACGCTTGTATGTTCTTTTATAGCGAGTCATGCCTCATGGCGCTTTTATGAGTTATTGCGCAAGTATGACTTCACCTCTGAAAGATGGCTGTTAATTGCAGCTTTATTTATACCTACCGTTTCTTTTTGGTGTGCTGGAGTGTCTAAAGACACCTTCATATTAGCCTCACTTTTTTTACTACTTTACCACATCTTTGCATTGATAGATAAAGACAGGAAATTTAGCTTTACGAATATGCTTTTTATACTAGTTCACGTTGTCATATTATACAATACTCGAACTTTTATGCTTATTGCTATCGCTCCTCCCTTGCTGTTAGGCTTCGGAACAGGCCTCATAAAAAGAGTAAATAATAGTCCAATAGTGTTGTATTTTACCCGATTCATTTTAGTTTTAGGAACCGTTGTCGTTGTGTTTTTATACTTTTCGGGAGGGGCTAATTTAGGAACATTGTCACCAGACATCTATCTTGAAGAAGTAGCAATTATTCAACAAGACTTTGCTCAAAACAAAACGTATACTGGTCCAAGGTATGATTTAGGTATAACCGACTTTACAACAGTTGGAATGATACAGGCTGCTCCCTTAGCAATTATTACAGCTTTCTTCCGCCCTTTCTTGTGGGAAGCTAGCAGTGCATTTATGGTGTTAAGTGCTTTAGAAGGTACTTTATTAATGGTTTTACTTTTCCGATTTATCTTTTTAAGCGGACCTATATCGAAGCAGATTCAGTTTGTGAAGAAAAATGAACTCCTCGTTTTTTCGTTGGTCTTCATTTTGATATTAGGCTTTTTTGTTGGCTTTTCAGCAGGTTTATTCAATGTTTTAATTCGCTTCAAAGCCCCTTTAATGCCCTTTATACTCTTGCTGCTTGCCACCAGTTATAAATGGCAGCAAAAACATCAGAATACCCTAGAAAATGAAGCTGAATCAAAGGACACAGACGATCATACTGTTTTCCTTAAGCAGTAATGTTTAGTCCGCGTATTCATGATGAGCCAACTTATCTATAATATCCTGTAAATTTTGAAGTTTCTTTGGTCTACGCGTTTCAATTGACGTTTTGGTGAAGTAACGATGTTGCTTTAAAAAACCAACTTGTATCTCATCCCACTTGCGGTCGCTATCAATTTTTCCGTGTTCGCGCAATTCTCTTCTCAGTCGGTCAGCTATATCATGAAAATCATCTCTCCCTAGGTAGTCTAAGTCTGCATCACACATAATTTCCTCTAACTTATCCTTTGGCTTATGAGGGATTTGTGTAACATAGATAAGCTCTTTGATTCGTTCAATATGCACTTGTGTATACCCAAAACTTGGTAATATATCTTCCGCCATTGCGGCGCCAATAGGCTCGTTTTTGTCGTACTGTTTAACAAACCCTGCATCGTGGTAACTTGCTGCTGTTTTGAGTAGAAATAAATCTTCATCTGTAATTCCTTCGCCAATAGCAACTCTTTCTGCTTGCCTAGTAACATCTTTCGAATGATCATAACTGTGGTAGTGCAGTTTTGGGCTTAATTCTGTTCTCAATTTATTCAAAATAAAGCGTTCAGCTTTATAGTAATTAATTTGGCTATAATGATGTAGATCAACAAGTTTATTAAACGCTTCATTTGGGTATACTCCTGCACCATCTATAGATAATTCTGGCTTAATCCATTTGACTTCGTACATGGTGATTTCCATACCTCCTTTGGCTAGAACTTTACCTTTCGCTTCACACTCAAAATAAGGCTCTATATAATCAAAAGTAGCTTCCGTGACTGCTATTCCTTCAGGAGAACACATACGCTCCATGCGTTCGGCACGGTTGACGGTTCTTCCCCATACATCATACGCCAAACGTTTAGTTCCAATAACTCCAGCAGAAACAGGTCCTGTGTTGATCCCTATCCTAAGTGTCCATGGTTTCTCGCCCGTTTCATGCGCTTCGTCCTTTAGTCCGCGCATGTAATCCTGAATCTCTAAGGCAGCTAATACCGCATTAATAGGATTCGTTTTGTTCCGAATGGGCACTCCACCTGCGCACATGTAGGCATCACCAATAGTTTTAATTTTTTCTAAATCATGCTTTTCTATGATTTCATCAAACTTCTTGAAGTGTGTATCCAAAACAGTCACTAAATCCTTCGCACGCATGGTTTCAGCTATCGTAGAAAAACCAACAAAATCAGTGAACATTACGGAGACCATATTAAAGTCTCGCGCTGCTGATCGACCATCGTTCAATAACTGCGTTGCTGTTTCCTTTGGTAATAAATTACTCAACAGTCTTTCAGATTTCACTTTCTCGCTTTCTAATTCTTTTTTCTGAAGCTCTAACTTTTCCTTTTGAGATTCAATTTCAGTAGTTTTCTCTCTAATTTCACGTGTTCGTTCTGCAATTTTTAGTTCTAATCGAACCTGCTCTCGTCTTTCTTTATCAATACTTTTTCGAACCACCCGAAAAACTAAGTATCCAATAATCGCCGCAATCACTCCATAAAACCACCAATTCATCCAAAAAGGTTTTGCCACAGAAATGGTCAATGTTGCCGGTGTAGAACTCCATTCTCCTCCTCCATATCTTGCATAAACTGAAAGAGTGTACTCACCAGGCGCTAAACTAGTAAAACGTAAGGAGTTTTCCTTTCCCAACTCTTCTTCCACTTCGTCATCTCCTGATAAACGATATTTATACTCCGTTCGTTCTGGACTGCTTAAGTTGTCTGCGTAGAAATAAATATTGATGCTTCTGCTTTTGTAAGGCAAGTTGATTTTTTTTGCAAAGGAAATACTGCTTTCAATAAACTCACTATTATTTGGGTCCACCTTTTCATTTTCTACTTCAATTCTAGAAAAGAAAATATTTAGATTAGTTTGCTTCACTAAACTTTGATTCGGGTCGAAATAATTGAACCCTTGAATTCCACCGAAATAAATTTCACCTGTTCTTGAAGTAAAACTAGCCCCCAAATTTAGCTCGTTACTCATTATTCCTTCCTCTTCTGTATACCTCGAAAATTTTTCTGATTTAATATGGTAAGAAACTAGTCCGCGGTTGGTGGACATCCAAATAGTTGATTTATCTTGACTACTTTCTAACCCATAAATCACGTTATTGGAAAGTCCATTAGACTTATTAAATCGTTTTACAATATTGGTTTTTTCATCAAAATAGAAAAGTCCATCTCCCATTGTTCCAAACCAAAATTCAGAAGGTGAGGTTTGGAGAACACAGGTAAAATAATCTTTTGTAGATAGCTCTAATTCCATGAAACGGGAAGAACGTTTTAAATTGAAAATGCCGTTCTCTTCCGTTATTTCAAAAACTCTACCGGAACTAGGTACTACATAAAAACGATTGTCGCTCGTTTCAAAAACCAGGCGACAAGGCCCGGGGCTAATTGATAGGGAGTCTAGCGGGTTGTGATAAAAATACTGGAAATCCTTTTTCGTGTTGTCAAGAATAGCTAAACCAGCTCTTGTTCCAATTAGAAAAGTGTTAGGCTCTCGATGAGGAATGACCTTATAATTTTTTTCGAAGCCTCTATATTCTTCGCTATTGTGAGGTAAAAGTGTATATGTGTACTTATTAGCATCTTCGGGGTCTATTGCTAATTCAAACAAGCCTTCGAAACTCCCTACAAGCAATTGTGTTTTCGAAATAACATGTAACCCTAAAACAGTAGCATCCGAATTAGAATTCGGATTAATAAAATAATGATGATAGGTATGTGAAGGTTTATCAAATCGTGTAACACCATGATCTCCAGCGATAAAAATGTATTCAGCACTTTCATCTTCGTCAAACCCCCATACATTTTGAGAAGCTAGACCTCGATTCGGATTGGCAGAATAGCTTACGCCTTTAAACCCTATGTTGTTCGGGTCAAAACTACTCAGTCCTCTCTGAGAGGCTATCCAAATAACACCGTGTTTATCTTGGTAAATTGATTTAAGCTTATCCGAAAGCAACGCTCCTTTTTGAAAGACATCTCCGGTATAGTTTGTTATATCTATACTATCTTTTGTTGCAACTTGATATAACCCATTGTTTTCTGATGCTAGAAAAAAACGATCTGAGGTTAAAAATAAAGCATCCATTATATTAATATTCCCTAAGGACGAAAAGACATCCGGTCTAAAACGCTTAATGTATCCTTTGTCTTCATCCAGCACATATAACCCATGACTAGTAGCGATTAAAACTGTACCATTCGGACTATCAATCAATTTGTTTGCTGTAATTTCTATACTTTGAAAAGTTTTAGCAAACGGTATAATTTTCTTTTCAGCAAAATCTAGGGAAGCAACTAAAACGCCTTCATACTCGCTCAAGGCATATAATTTATTCTCTTGGATTTTTATACTGACAATATTTGACTCAAATGTTTTTTTACTTTTAAGCGTAAATTTTTTCTGTGTTTTATTAAATTCATAAATATTTCCAAAAGCCGCTCCAACCCAAATGCTTTCATTCTTATCAAACGCTATTGAACGTACTTCAATACGTTTATTCCCCGGAAGGGTATATGAAGTGAATTTTTCTAGTGCGGGTTCATAATGAACAAGCCCATCATAGGTTCCGAACCATATATCACCTTTTTTATCTTTAACAACAGATAATACGTATTCATTACTTACGTCAAACCCACTTTCAGCTGAAAATACTTCAAAGCTCTTCCCATTAAAACGATTAATCCCATCTTGGGTACCTAACCACATTGCGCTCAAATCATCTTGAACGATGCAGTTCACAACACTTTGTGATAGACCATCGCTTATGGTATAGTTCTTAAACTGAATATGGTCTTGCCCCCAAGTTAGGGAACAAGACCATAAAAAGAGAACGATTGCCCCTAATATATTGAGAAAATTAGTTTTCATCAAAGACATTACTAAGCACCCGGAGCCGCATTCACAGGAGCTGCTGTTATTGAAGAGTTTTCTAAATCTCTATCGAATAAATACAACCCACCTTTATCAGAACCAATTAATTTCAATTTATCCAAAATAGTTCTTGCTAGTGCTTCTTCTTCTAATTGTTCAGATACATACCATTGCATGAAGTTGTGCGTTGTGTAATCTTTCTCTTGCAAACAAACATCAACCACTCCATTTATACTTTCTGTAACACTCATCTCATGTTGAAGAAGAAGTGTGAAAATATTCTCTAAACTTTGAAAGTCAACCCCTGGCTTTTCAACAGCAGGAATAACCGCTTTTCCGCCACGCTCATTGATAAACTTAACTAGTTTCAACATGTGAAAGCGCTCTTCATCTGAATGTTGATATAAAAACTTAGCTGTTCCGTTCAATCCATTGTTTTCTGCCCATGACGCCATGGCTAGATAATATTGACTTGATGACGATTCTTTGATTATTTGTTCGTTTAATGCTTCTTCAATTCTTGTATTCATAATATAAATTTGTTTTAACAAAAATAACAAATAAACACGTTGGTATCAAGCTTATTTCTAGTATAAATTCGTTCTAAAGTATATTCTAAATCACTACTGTCCGATAAAAATAGGAATTAGACATTTTCCGTCCTAGAAGCCTTGAATTTGTTGACTTGAATTTTCGAATGTAAAAGTAAGCCCCCTGTTTAGTCTGAATTGAATTTAAATTGAAGTCGTGGGTCAATTTCCTTGAGACAGTCTTTTTCTGGATTTTCGAGAAATTTGGTGAGGTGAATATAGTTGAACAGATGTAATCTACAGAAGCTAACCAAGTTTGAAAATCCCCATCTTCACTTGACTTGTTTGTGAATTACGGTAAGTAAAAGATTAACAATTAGCGTACACCAAATCTGTATTTTGATAGCATTTTCGTTATCAGAAATGAAATAATGGTCTATTCATTATCGACCAACTATTTATATTCGTTTTTAAAGCTCTACAAAGCTTATCTCAGTTTTACGAATAATTCGTTACGGTATATATTCGTCAATTTGAATACGAAAAGCTGCAGGTCCAATCGTATGTGTTCCACCACCATCGTTGTCTACAAAAGTATGAGAACCTACTATTTGTCCTTCAACATAATCTCCAACTGAAGTTCCAACATAAGTTAATTCAAGGGGAATAAAATATACTGCAGGATTATCATAAGGCGCTAAGTCATCAAAAGTAAACCCACCTAAATGACCATAACCAGGAATCATATGAGTACCCACTTCTGGATAGAAGTTCCGCAAACCAAAATGAAAGTATGTAGTTGACAGACCTCCTGCTAATTCATCGTCCCTTATATTAATCCAAGATAATTCTGGCTCTGAAAAATTCAAATCAGCATTAAATTCGCGAGTTGCACCATTATTCAGATAATAATAGTTTTCTCCATCCAGTGTAAAAGAACAGTATTCATCAGGAGTGCTGCAGACTTGTATGCTGCCGAAATTCATAGTTGTGTTGACTGGTAGAATAGCTTCTTGACTGGATAGCTGATTAGAACTGTTTACACCAATGATACTCACTTCGCTTGTATTATTGCAAAAGAAAATTAATTCTGAAAATGTACCCGATGAATTTGCTGGGAAATACCTTGAAACTCCATTAAATTGAACACTCAAAAAAGCATCTGGATCAGGAGAACCTGAACAGTCTAACAAATTACCTTCTACAACTCCATAATTAACAGTCCCACCGGAACACAAATCAATGGTTCCTATACTGGAATTAGAAGAAAACGGTCCTATAACATCAGAGTATAGTGCCTGTCCACAAGGATCTTCGACTTCAATTGTAAGGGTAAGTGTACCCGGGATACTTCCGCTAAAACCACCAACGCTGTTTAATGTAACAGCGCCTAATAAATGTCCAAATTGATTGTAGACATTAAGTACGGCTCCTGAATAAAAGATTCCAGAACATTCAAAGTTTCCTGAAAGTGAATGATGATCGTATACATAAGGACACATCCAAAATGTGAAATGGTCAACAGTACCAACATACTCATTGTTTATAAGATCAGCTTGTCCATCCTCAATCCATCTCCCTACTTCTTCATTGAAATAATAAAATGGTATTTGGTTTGGCGCTGTTCCTATATCTGATTGCGTAAGTGGAATGTGAAGTTCAGCTGGATTGGCTGGATTTACAAATAACTTATTCCCAAAGTCGTCATACAGTTCCGCTAAAATCATTCCGTGATTTTCTACAAACACCTCACTCCCAGACTGGTCTCTACCGTTAAATGAATTTGGTGTAATGTCATTATTACTTCCTTCAGCAGGATCTATGTATTTAGAAGCAACGGTAACGTTACCCGTATACAACGATCCATTCTCATCCAAGAACCCATTCGCTGGAAACTCTATATAAGCTCCATTACCAGATTGAACTTGTCCTCCAACGGAAGCACTTATAGAGTTGGCAGTACTTATTGCTAGTGTAACAACAATGCTGATTTCGTCTGAAGAGATGGGATTAATTACTTGGTAATTTGTGAAATAGCCAAATTTTTCAGAAATAATTGTCGCTCTTTCAGAGGGAAGTTCAATATTTGAGAACTGAACTATACCAAGGTTATCAGATGTTCTGATTTCACCACCTAGTTCTACCTCAACTCCTGATAGAGAAACGCCATTTTGATCTACTGTTTGAACTAATATAGCTTTAGCGGTAACGAGTTCACTATTGTTTACCTCATTATCATCGGTATTGGGTTCAACCTGCTCTTTTTTACAACTGGTAAGGCTTATAAAAAAGAGGGTTACAAAAAGTAGTAAAGTTTTCATTGTAATGATTTTATATTAGACGCGCGTTCTTTTTAATTGGTTGCGCAGTATGTTGAGAAAAATAACTAAACGATTTCCATGCAAGATTTTTTAGAGCACTTTTGATCTAAGAAATTTCCAAAAGAAACATCCCTAATCCTGCGATAAAGCTCGATACATCAAATCTGATATGAGGCTAATAAAATTATATCTTAGTTTCATTATCACTGCTGTCCGATAAAAATAGGCATTAGACATTTTCCGTCTTAGAAGCCTTGATTTTGTTGACTTCAATTTTCGAATGTAAAAGTAAGCCCCCTGTTTAGTCTGAATTGAATTTAAATTGAAGTTGTGGGTCAATTTCCTTGAGACAGTCTTTTTCTGGATTTTCGAGAAATTTGGTGAGGTGAATATAGTTGAACAGATGCAATCTACAGAAGCTAACCAAGTTTGAAAATCCCCATCTTCGCTTGACTTTTTTGTGAATTACGGTAAGTAAAAGATTAACAAGTAGCGTACACCAAATCTAGATTATGTTTTTTAACAACTCCCTTAATTAAATCAGAGTCAATCAAAAAAATCAGCTGTCCGAAAACGGCCTATCCAAAAAAGTAGCTATTTTCACTCATGTAATTTATGTTCGCAAAACTAAAGAACATTAAACCGGGAAATCCTTTATAAGAAATCCTGCTTTTCAAAAAGTTTTATCGGACAGTAGTAATTCTAAAAATGTTTACATTGAAATAAGCGCTATTGGATTGAAAAAGTTTATCTTTAACCCAACAGATGTTATTACTGAGCCTCTAATTCTATTGGTATTACTAACATCAGAAATTTTAAAACTGTTATGTCCAAAAGGAATAAGAAAAAACAAAAAGGACCCAAGGAAAAGTTAAAACATAAATTAAAGGGTTACATACGTAATGTATTTGACAAAAACCCAGAACAAACATTTGACTATAAAGAAATCAGTAACGCCATATTAATTAATGATAGCGAAACACGAAAACTGATTATTTCAGTGCTCTATTCGTTGAAAGATGAAGGGGTGCTTCACGAGGTGTCAAGGGGTCGGTTTGTCTTAGATTTATCCAATAAACAAGCTATTGGAGTGCTAGATGCCACAACTCGAGGTGCTGGATATGTGATTACAGATTCGGAGGATCAAGGAGATATTTATATTCGGCCTGAAAACCTACTCCATGCTTTAAACGGAGACAAAGTAGAAGTTGAAATCCTTAAAAAAGGAGGGAATAGAACTGAGGGAAGAGTAGTACGCATCGTAGAACATAAAACCAAAGAGTTCGTTGGTTCTATAAAAATGAGTGATAAGTTCGCTTTTCTGCAAACAGACAATGCTAAAATCACGATTGACATCTATATTCCGTTGGAAAAACTGAAAGGAGCAAAAGATGGTGATAAAGTATTAGGGAGAATAACATCTTGGCCTAAAGAAACTAAAAGTCCTTTCGGGGAAGTGATTGAATTACTCGGGAAACCGGGCAATAATGACGTTGAAATGATCTCCATTTTAATCAAAAACGACTTAGATTATAAATTTCCACAAGCCGTAATTGAAGAGTCGGAAAGCGTTGGAATGGAGCTAGACCCCACTGAAATTGAAAAACGGAGAGATATGCGATCAGCGCCTACTTTCACGATAGATCCTTTTGATGCAAAGGACTTTGATGATGCGTTATCCATTCTAACACTAGAAAATGGGAATCACGAAATAGGTGTGCATATCGCAGACGTAAGTCATTACGTTCGTCCGGGAACGGCAATGGATGAGGAAGCAGCAAAACGAGGAAATTCTGTCTACCTTGTTGATCGCGTTATTCCAATGCTTCCAGAGCAGCTTTCGAATATGGCTTGCTCACTTCGACCGGATGAAGATAAATATACGTTTTCTGCGGTTTTTGAGATTACTCCCGAAGGAAAAATACTGAACGAGTGGTTCGGAAGAACAGTGATACACAGTGATAAACGCTATGCATACGAAGATGCTCAGGAAATAATTGAAGGGAAGTCTGGAACATTCGATGAAGAAATTCGATTATTGGATCGTTTAGCTAAACAGTACCGAAAAGCACGCTTAAAAAATGGTGCGTTGAACATCGAGTCGGACGAAATTCGCTTCAAACTAGATGAACACGGCGAACCAGTTGAAGTTGTGCATAAAACTTCCAAAGACGCCAATAAATTGATTGAAGAATTTATGCTGCTCGCCAATAAGCGCGTGGCGATGTGCGTAGGAATCATAAAGGGAGAAAAAACAAGTAATCAAAACTTTGTTTACCGTGTCCACGACAAACCTGACTTGGCGAAGATTGAAACGTTCAAATTGTTTATTACTAAGTTTGGACACGTCATGAAGTCCGGTAGTATGGAAAATGTTGCGTCTAGAATTAATGGCTTATTTGCCGAAGTGAAAGACACCCCAGAATATAATTTAATTCAATCCATGGCGATTCGATCTATGGCTAAAGCATCTTACGAGACGCTAAACATAGGCCATTTCGGTTTGGCTTTTGACTATTACACTCACTTTACTTCCCCCATACGACGTTACGCCGATTTATTAGTTCACCGTTTACTGCAAGAGAAATTGGACGGCAGACAACCCAACCATGGAAATAAATTGAAGGAAATTTGTAAACATATTTCAGCGCAAGAGCGAAAAGCTATCGATGCTGAAAGAGAATCTAACAAATACTTTCAAGTGAAGTTTGTGAAAGATAAAGTTGGGGAAATATTTGAAGGTACTGTTTCTGGAATTGCTGATTTCGGAGTTTTTGTGCGGATCGATGAGAACTATTGCGAAGGACTAGTGACTATGCAATCGTTGCCCGGAGATAATTATTATTTCGACGCCGACAAGTTTAGTGTTATTGGAAGGAAAACAGGCAAAGAATATAATTTTGGAGATAAAGTAACTATTCAAATTACTGGTGTAGATGCGGTTAAAAAGCAAATCGACTTAGAGATTCATGAGTATTAACTAATTAATTAGTTTATGTTTCTTCTCCGATTTATCGTGTATACCAATCTCTTAATTAGCAGTATTACTGGGGTAATTACTTTTGGTTGGACGACGTTTCTGGATTCAGATCAGTCTTTGTTCTATTCAGTTGTTGTTTTTGGAGCGACTTTGTTTACGTACAACCTTCATCGAATTCTTCGACTAAAAGAAATTCAGCACACGTATTCTCATCGGCATATTTGGCTTATTCAACATCCCGTCATTTTATACGCGCTCGCTGGCATTGGGCTAGCTTTAACCGGTGTATTTTATATTCTCTACTTTTTCAGTCTTTATAGTTTCCTGATTTTAGGCTTAGTAGGGTTAATCAGCGTAAGTTATGCTTGGCGGATAAAAGCAGGTCGTAAAACATTACGAGAACTACCATATCTTAAAATATACCTCATTGCACTGAGTTGGATGTTAGTCTGTTTCGTATGGCCGATTATCAGCGAGCAAAAACATATAATTGACTATTGGATGGTGATCGTGGCGAGTTACCTTTATGTTTTCGCTGCCACCATTCCGTTTGACATCAGAGACTACACCTTTGATGCGCGTGATCAAAAAACGATTCCGCATATAATTGGAGAAAAGAACGCTAAGTTAGTTGCTGTTGCGTCTTTGGTTACCTCCTATTCACTCTTGACCTATTTTTCAAGTGACGTTGTTACCAATTTACTATTTATGATGGCTTATTTGGGTATGTTCCTCTTGATTGTTTTCACCCGTCAAAAAAATTATGAATTGTATTTTTCCTTTTTGATAGATGCTTGGATACTCTTTTTTGGTCTGGGCTTCCTTACTCTTTAATACCCCAAAAGATAAGGCACATTGTCTTTCCATTCTATTTTCCTGATAGTATATCCTTCGTCGAGAAGATGCTTTTGCTCTTCCTCAGAAAATGAATGGTTATAGGCTATGACGTTATGCTGATAGAACATCCATAATATTGCTTCTTCTGGAAGAAAATTGGCATCAGACAAGGCATACATCTTGTCCTCCTCCAGTAAGAGATCTTTAATCGCTGCCTGGGAAACTTCATAAACTCGTCTCAATTCTAAGCTAGCTTTTGTGTCCAATTTATGATTCATCATCGCTTGATATGGGCGCAACAGAAGTATCGCTACAAAAATAATTGTGAGTCCTCGAAGAATTCTAGCATAAGGTAGTTCAGTTAAATATGGGATTTTGCGAACTACTCCGACTATACATGCAACCACAACCAAAGCAATAATAGGAGCAACAATAACGCAAAAAGACATCATTTTTGTTGCTGCTAATGTAAAAAAGAAGTACGGTGTCCCTATACTGATTAACAGAAATACGGCATGGATAACATTTTTAGTAAAAAACGGAATACTTATTACCGCTAAGAGAATTAACCACTGAATGAAATCACCATTCCCATAAAGCTCATTTAAGTTATCCCAATAATAAAAGAAATCACCGCCATGCTGTTCTACTACAGAATAGAAATGCTTGCTGTTATAAGCCATTTCATGCGCATATTCTTTTGGAAAAGCAAAAAAGGCATAGACATGCCAAGGCACAACGACTAGCGCAGTTACCCCTATACTCATACTAAGGTGCTTCCAATGTAAAAATGAATTTCTATACGTTTTGTAAATCAACAAAACAAGCCCTGCTCCAGCGTAAGCTAATAATCCAACTAACCATTTAGTTAAGACGGCTCCCCCAGAAAAAAGTCCCATAAGCAGCAGCCACTTCAAGCGTTTAGTAGCGTGATATTCCAGCCAGCACCAAAGCGAAAGAGTTACATAAAACATAAAAGCAATGTCAACGTGTTCTGCTGTATGAAGGCCTGCAAGTAAAGCTAAAGGATAATTAAGGAAGGTAAATACAATAGCCGCAATAAACCCGATCCGCTCAGTATATAAAACTCTTCCCATTCTATAAATAACAAAAACCAAGATGGCATGCATAAGAATAGAAGGAAGTCGCACGGCAAAATAATTCGCTCCGAAAAGCTTAATTGACAACGCCATTTGCCACAAGGAAAGAGGAGGCTTATGCAGCCAGATATGATTTGCGACCCAAATTTGATGATTATACGTTAAAGGAGCTTCAGGGTAAAGTCGCGGTGTGAGCGGTGATTCTGCCAAATTCTTAGCCACTAATGCGTGATACTGCTCGTCCCAAAGGTGAATAAATGTATCAATACTAGCAAATCCAACACCTAAACATAGGGCGCAAAGAAATAATACCCAAACTGCTAATTTCGCTTTTCTTGGATAAAGAATTATGCTCAGTACCAATAGAACGAAGGCACTGATTATAAAACTTGCTGCAGTAGCATTTATGGACGTTAGAAGTTGTATCAAAAAGGTAAACATTAGTTCGTCCTCTCTAAATAAAGGTAAACAGGTAAATGGTCAGAATATCCACCATAATAATTATTTCCTCCGTAGGTTCTGTTAGGACTAGCTTCGCCCTTTTTATTCTTGTAGAGCAAAAACTCTTCGTACACTATGTGAGAAACTTGTGGCTTTAACTTTAGTTTATTAGTTCCAGTATATAAGCTATTAGAAACGATAAGATGATCTAGAATTCCCCATTCACCTTTGTAATTATAAGTCCCTTCCCCTCTGTCGTTCGCTGGGTATTGCAAGTTCAACAAATTGCTTTTTGGAGATTTAACTGGATGTTTGGCTCCTAGGGTTACCTCTACAGATGAATTATACGGGTGGTCATTCAAATCACCCATAATTAATATGTTTGCGTTGGGCTGAACCTTAAGAATACTATCCGTTTTATGGCGTAAAGCAAGTGCCGCGCGTTCTCTCTTCGGACGACTTGCTTCCTCTCCACCAGACCTCGACGGCCAGTGATTTACAAACACATGCAATTCTAAACTGTCTTGTAAAACCCCTTTCACATATAAAATATCACGCGTAGGTCGGTCGGTTGGGTCCATAAAATATACGGGGACAGCTTCTTGATACAGCACATAAAAACGCTCTAAATCATAGGCTAACGCAACATCAATACCTCTCTTATCGGGAGAATCAAAATGAGCAATTCTATACTTAGACTCGTTCAAAGGAGCCGTCAAAATGAGGTCTCGAACAACGTGTGTGTTTTCTACTTCGCACAAACCAAGCAAAACGGGCCGATTATTTTCAGGAGTAGTAATTGCTTTAGCCAACTTGTCCAACTTAGCGTTATACCGCTCTGTATTCCAATTCTTTTCACTAGACGGAGTATATTCCTCATCATTAACCCCTTGTGTGTCGAGCGTATCAAACAGATTTTCTACATTATAAAAAACAAAAGGATGACCTGAAAAATCCAGAAGTAGCTCGTAAGCATAGGCCATTTCTTTTGGAGCTTCTTCAACTTTTCCATTTTTTTGCGCATCAGTTCCACAACTTACTAAAATTGCGAATACAAACGTATAACCAACATGTTTTGACATATTCCGAGATTATTAAGATCAAAAATATTGGTTTTAGAACGATAAATCACTTTAAATGGATTATTTCTTTGTTAATTCTACCAAGTGGTTCTAAAAGCTTTAACTAAAAATAAGTAATCAAAATTCACAAACTATAGTGTTTATCAAAGATGGTGCAGTTCGAAATAACGTATTGAAAGAGAATGTATTACTCTCAGTTTCGCTACTTTTACGATGAATTCCTTTTAGTTTACCCCATGGTTAATCCTGCGCAATATTATCTCCTCCTCGAAAATAATGGGGTGACCTTCAGGATTCCATAAATATATTTTATGCTTTTCTGTACCGAGAAGTTCGTGCTCCTTTGCCCCTATAAAAAGATAATGTACGGCTTCTCGAATAGGAACTGATTTCCATTTCGTGCTCTCATCATGTGGATTGGTTGATGAAAACACCAAGTGTACCCCCTCCATGTTGTTTTGACCAAAATTAACCTCCACAAGTTGATCTTCGCTGATTTGTTTGTTGACCTCTGTGAATAAGAAAAAGTCCGATAATGAGTCAGAGCCAGAATAAGCCGTGGTGCCAACTACTTGCCCGCCAAGCGATAACTCCCGAAAGAATTGAACCATTGGAATATTGTCCGTTTGGATAGCCGTAGGTTTTAAGGTGAGTGCGTGCATCATTTCATCTGCGCTATTCACTACCCACAACAGTGATTTTTGTTCGTAACTGTCGAACAATTGAGGTACGTCTTTATAAAAATGGTGAATCGGCGATGAATGGTTCATTCGCAAAGGCTCCCGGAGGTATTCAAAGGAATTGTGAATCAAAAAAGTAGTTCTCCCAGTTATAGATTCCATTAGGTGAACCTGACTACTGCACGGAACCTCTAAAAATACTTCGTAAGTGTTCATCTCCGAAATAAACGGGTTAATTTTTTCCGCAATAAACATGGCTAATTCGGCTTCCCCACCAAATGAAGAAATAGACTCAGGATTTTGAAGCACTTTTAAGTCCAATGATACCATTTTGGTTTGATATTTTGCCTTATCTAGTGCTTTGACTAAGTCTTCCAAACGATCCACCTCCGATGCGTAATTACATACGCTATTTGCTTTAATACTGCTATCTGTCATGGAAGCAATGTTTGCCAGCTCGCCATTACAATTCAACATTACGTGATCGTGAAACAACCAAAGTGTACTATCGGCACTCATTTGTAAATCAAACTCTGCTCCGTCCAATAAGCCTATTGCTTTCAGTATTCCACCGATAGAATTGTCTCTAAATTTATTCCCGTACTCCCCGAATGTTCCACTTCCCTTGTGCCCTAATACGTGCATGTTTTGAGGGAATTCAAGGTAATATAATTCCTTTTGGTCCTGCACGGAGCAATTAGCAAGTAATATCAATAATATGGTTGAAATACTAATTCTCATGGGTATATATTCGAAAATTCTTTTTCGATAAACGATAGTTCATTGTTCCGTTGTCTGGATTCCAAAAATACACACTAAATTGATCGCCAGGTTGTATGTGGAGTCCGTTATTCATAATTCGATGGTTTACGCTTAATGAGTAGTTCCCTTCCTCTGTTTCTTGGAGAAGTTCTTTGACCATAATTTTATTCCAATAGCGGACAATTGTAGTATCTGCTTCTTCTTTCGTAACACTGAAAACTAATAAAGAGCCGTCATTTGGTGAAAAATTGGCTATGGACATCTCCATTGAAACCTCTGCTGTTTCAAAGTTGGAAGGAATAGTAGTGTTGATAAGTGAAAAGTATTCGGAATTTTCTGGAATAGTATCTTCAATTGGCTCCCACGACTCAATAATTAGCTTTTTCACCTGAAAAGACGGACGGAGACTATTGCTAAACACCACGTGACGATGTAAAGATTCATACGCATTTTTTAATTCTATAACTGCTGGGTTTTCAATTTTCTCCTTTACCACAAACAATCCTGTATCACTCATTTTATGCACACTATTACCATCAGCAAAGTATCCCTGATGCATAAAATCTTTCATTGTGCGGTTATTCATCATAAACGCAACTGTCCGTTCATTGCGGTAAGAAGATAACGTATCAAAATCTTGACCGAGCCAATGTACATTGTTTGGAACTTTCCATTTATAGTGCGATTCAAATAAAGCCAGTAAACTTGGCGTAATATCTAATTGTGTATTTACTGCCATCACTTGTTTACCTCGTTTCAATAAAGGGGAGTAAATCATAAACGGCGACCTATATTTTTCAACTTCATCTTTTTGAGGAATTTCAGTCATCATGTGGTCTCCCATGATGATAAAAATAGTATTATCAAATTCCTCTTTATTTTCATAGTTTTTAAAGAACTCCTTCAGTACATCATCGGTATACAAAAAAGAGGAAAG
>Ga0136559_1000264_pt1 | contig 18143 bp, 16 predicted proteins | sample AntRauMeHopE1496_FD_104633 | JGI IMG/M metagenome (GOLD analysis project Ga0136559, IMG submission 104633) | Saline lake microbial communities from Rauer Islands, Antarctica - Metagenome Hop E1 #496 | ecosystem: Environmental > Aquatic > Non-marine Saline and Alkaline > Saline | place... | reverse complement strand
GCCTCTTCAAATCCCGATTACCATCTCGGATGTAATCGCCAAGCTGGGTCCGAAGATTTGTAATATTCCAGTGCAGGCTATATCGATCACCAATTTCATTTTAGACGGATTGAAAATCCTATGATCTGGGTTCAGGATTACAAATCCTGAACAGCGGAAGAATTATAAATCCTGAACAGCGGATGCTAAATGGCCCATACTTCAGCATTCTGCATTCGACATTCATCATTCAATATTCCTGAAAAATTTGACCTCTTCAAATCCCAATTACCATCTCGGATGTAATCGTCAAGCTGAATATGAAGATTGGTAATATTCCAGTGCAGGCTATATCGATCGCCATTTTCATTTTAAACGGATTGAAAATCCTATGATCATGGTTCAGGATTTTTGCCGATGGCTATCGGGTTCTGATCAGCACTTTTGTAAATTCAATATTATCATCCTACTGTGGAAAGCTTTGCAAAAAGTTGGCAGAAAACACCCCAATAAAAATAATATCAAACACAGGTAGAATTGATCCGCTTCAAGTTTGCGAAGCTCCTCGTTAGTTTTATGTCTTTTCTGAGGATCGCTGAGTGAGAATCTTACAATCCTCTCGAAGTAGTTATGGAATGAATGCCAAGTTGCATTTTAGTTAGATTCATTCGAAATCCTTGGTCCAAAGTAAGATTATTTTTTTTGACATGTTAGCCCAATTGAACTAAAATACACCATTTATTATTTCTCACCTCTGCTAATTCCAGAATCTCAGGTTTACATCCTCGCTATCGAACGGTAAAAAAAATTGCAGGTACTGATTTTGGTTTTCTTTTGGTAAGCAACTACTAAAATTCAGTTACAAAGACTGCGCTATAAGATGAATTTGTTAGCCTCAAACAACGGCTTAAATCCAACTATCAAGATGTTTCGTCAGCAAAGACACAAATAAAGATCTCAAAACAACTGTAAATCTAAAACTCATGAAATCAATCTGGAATGGCACATTAGGTTTTGGTCTAGTGAATATCCCTATCAAAATATATTCAGCATCTGAAGATAGAAAAATCGATCTGGACATGCTTGATTCGAAAGACCATGAACGTATCCGCTATCAACGCATCAATGAAAAATCAGGAAAGGAAGTAGAATGGAAGGACATTGTCAAAGGATTTAAGATTGACGACAAATATGTCATTTTGGAGGATGAAGACTTTGAGCAGGCAAATGCCAAAAAAAGTAAAATCGTGGAAATCGAAGCTTTTGTAGAGGAAGCGGAGGTTGCTGATATGCTTTTCAAAAAACCCTATTTTCTTGAACCTCAAAAAGAAGGTGGCAAAGCCTATAATCTACTTCATGATGCACTGAAAAAAACCAAGAAACTCGGGCTAGCCACCTTTGTTATGCGCCAAAAAGAAAACCTTTGCCTGATCGGAGTACACAAAGATGTTTTGGTCTTGCACGTAATCCGGTTTTCAGATGAAATACGGAATCCTTCGGATCTTAAAATCTCCAGCTCTAAAGCGACAAAAAAAGAAGTGGAAATGGCTGAGTCGCTAATCAAGCAATACAGTGAAAAATTTGACTTCTCCAAGTATAAGAATCAGTACAATACGCAACTGATGAAGGTGATCAACGCAAAATCCAAAGGTAAAAAAGCAGTAATCAAGAAGTTTGAACCAGAGGATACACCTTCAAAAGATCTGATGGCACAGCTCAAAGCAAGTTTGGAAAAGCGTAAAAAAGCCTCCTAATGGCACTGGATGAATATATTCAAAAGCGTGATTTTGATAAAACTAATGAACCGCGCGGTGAAAGAACTAAGCAAACCGAAGAATCACGCTTTGTGGTGCAGCGTCATGATGCGAACCGACTGCACTTTGATCTCAGACTGGAGATCGATGGCGTGCTCAAAAGCTGGGCAGTACCCAAAGGCCCATCGCTGAATCCAAGCGACAAACGTCTGGCGGTGCAGACAGAAGATCACCCGCTAGCCTATCTGGACTTCCATGGAATTATCCCAAAGGGAAATTACGGAGCTGGGGAAATGACCATTTGGGATAAAGGGGCTTTTGCACCTATGTCAACTCAGAAAGACGCCGTACAGCACATGCTTGAAGAAGGCGATCTGAAGCTTACTTTTTTTGGAACCAAAATACGGGGAGATTTTGCTTTAGTCAGGACAAAATTTGAAGGAAAAAAACCCAATTGGCTACTGATCAAAAAGAAGGATGATTACGCCACAGATCTGGATTACGATGCCAATCTTCATTTGGGCGAAACAGAAATGGTGGAGTTTCCCAAGCCCTCCAAAGCGCTAATACTAACTGATCAGGTTTCTCCCATGCTTGCGTCCACCAGCAAAGATTTGACCTTCAGCACTTCCAAAAACTGGCTTTACGAGATCAAATGGGATGGCTACCGCATGATCTGCAATCACTCCTCAGATCGCACCACACTCTATTCCCGCAATGGAGTGGACTACTCAAAGACATTCCCTAGCCTGATCGAAGGATTAAAACAGCTGCCAAAAAATGCCATCCTTGATGGTGAAGTGGTGAGCTTGGATAAAAACGGCATGGCTAAATTCCAATGGTTGCAACAGTACAGCGAAGAGCCAAAAGGTAAATTGACTTACATGGTTTTTGATTTACTGTACCTGGATGGACACAGCATTATTCACCTGAAACTGGAAGAACGGAAAGAGTTGTTGAAAACCTTAGTCGAGGATATCCCAAATCTACGCTATAGTGAACATCTGATCGGAGGTGGCAAAGATTTCTTTGAAGAAGTGAAAGAAAAAAACTTGGAAGGGATTATTGGCAAAAAGGCGGATTCACTCTATTTCCCTGGCATTCGGTCAGCAGACTGGGTCAAATTCAAAACGCAGGAAAGCATAGAGACTATCATCTGTGGCTATACAAAATCCGAAAACCGTCCATTTGGATCCTTGATTCTTGGCTTGCACAGAAATGATGAATTGACTTATGCAGGTAATTGTGGGACAGGGTTTTCGATAGCTCAGCAAAAGGAACTGCTTGTTCAATTTGATAAAATCCAACAATCCGAATCCCCTTTTTCGGAAACCATCAACCTAAAAGGGCGGCAGCCAATCTGGCTTCAGCCAGTGATGATAGCTGAGGTCACTTTTGCAGAATGGACAGATCACAACAGACTTCGACAGCCGGTTTTCAAAGGACTTCGGAATGAAAAAATTCCGCAGGAATCAGCAACCGATCGCTCCAAATCAATAGCCAAATACAGCGGAAACTCGGATAATGCTCTGGAAATTGACGGGTTTCATGTGCCAATAACCAATCTGGAAAAGGCGCTTTGGCCCAAAGAAGGGATCAGCAAATACGATCTGATTGACTATTATCTTTTGGTTTCAGATTACATTTTACCCTTCCTGAAAGATCGACCGCAGAACCTCCACCGCCATCCAAACGGCATCGACAAAGAAGGCTTTTACCAGAAAGATACGCCAGAAGGGTATCCTGAGTGGATAAAAACCACTAGCATCTATTCCGAATCTTCTGATAAGTACATTGACTATATGCTTTGCCAAAATGAAGCTACCCTGATCTATATGGCAAATCTGGGTTGCATTGAGATCAATCCCTGGAATGCACAGCTTGGTTCCCTCGATAAGCCTGACTACATCGTGATAGATCTGGATCCTTCGGATGAAAATACATTTATACAAGTCATAGAAGTAGCCGAAGCATTTCACGAATTACTTGATGATCTACAGATCGAAGGGTACTGCAAAACCTCAGGCTCAAGTGGACTTCATATCTACATTCCCTTAGGCGCTAAATATACTTTTGAGGAAGGAAGGGATTTCTGTAAGCTGTTGTGCGTCATTATCCAAGAGCAACTCCCCAAGCTGACGACCATGGAAAGGCCACTGAAATCCCGAAAAGGAAGAATCTATCTGGATTACTTGCAGAATCGATCAAGCCAAACTCTTGCTTCTGTTTACTGTGTCCGTCCAAAACCTGGAGCCACTGTATCCACGCCACTTCTTTGGAAGGAAGTAAACAGCAGTCTTGACAAAAACGACTTTACAATTTTCACGATGAAGGATAGACTAAAGAAGTATCCAAGTCTGTTCAGAGAGGTGCTCGGCAAAGGAATCAGCATAGAAAAAGTTCTGGAAAAGCTAGAAGGATAAAAGAATAGAAATTACTCTTCAAATCCAATTTGAGAATTCCGACGAATGACTTAAGAAATGCTTCAGAAGCTGATTTGGTTCAAATTAAATCTAACACAAACTCCTATGGATATAAAAAATTTCTTGATAACGATACTCTCCGGAATGGCAGGTACAGTGGTGATGACCCTATTTATGTATTTGTACAGCTATGTTAGTCACAGATTTACCAAGGTGATTCATATACTGGGCAATATGCTGGTAGGAGAACGCAACTATAAATCACCTAGCACCAATGCTTATATCGTAGGAACTGTAGCTCATTTTAGTGTAGGAATTCTATTCTCCTTAGCTTACTTTCTACTTTGGAACTGGGGGATTTTCCGGATTAATTTAGAGGATTCTGTCATTGTAGGAATCATCAGTGGTGTAGCCGCAGTAGTAGTCTGGAAAAGCTTCCTGACGCTTCATTCCAGTCCGCCGCAGTTTTCGGAAATCAATTACTTTCTTGCGCTGTTTTTGGCTCATATCGTGTTCGCAGTCGTGAGTTTGATTTCTTTTCAACTTATTACCGACAATCCGGAGCTTTGGTATGAGCTTCAGGATACTACAAAACTATCCCCATAAATTTTGCTTCACAAATTGCGGTTTTGGTGGAGTGGATGCAATACCGAAGGGTGATCTGGGAATTAGTTATTATCAAAAAGACTTATTCAATTTCGTGATTCTTATACGGTTCGGAGATTTTATGATCAATGTTCAAGATTATTGCCGATCGCTGTCGGTATTTAAACAGTGGGCCACTACCTGAAAAACAGAGTCAAAAAACATTGGTTATCTTTCGATCCCAGCGGGATCAAAGATTACTAAAATGACTAACTTGATATTTGCACCGATCCCAGCGGTATCGTACTGGCAGCTATCGGTCCTATTCACAACTGGCGTAAACCAATCTTCGACCCGCTCTGGGGTCTTGAATTCCAATAAATATTATGTTTTCTAGTAGTATGTGACGCCGCAGGCTTCAACCACATTTACAGGCTTCGCATGCTGTTTTGGTATCAAATCCTTTTTGGGAACAACCGCTGTATCCAACTTGCTCACACTTATTTTTACTTTCATCATAAAACCACCTGTTAAAAGATGCTTTACAATCCTCTGTCGGAGGTGTTTCCCGACAAGTGTCAAGAGTGAGTTCACAGTCTTTTGTACAAGTGGTGAATAAAAATAGGATACTGAATAGCGCAGGCAAAATCATGATTTTCCGTTTCATTATATTGGAGTAAGTCGAATGTAAAACCTAAAGAATAGGTTCAATATTTTTTTATTTTACTGTTGAATCCCTTTGCAATGATTTAAATCAACTTCAGAAAATTACCCTCCAGTTTCACATTAAAATTTATCTCCGCATTGAGTGCCTTAAATACTTTTAAAATAGTATCAATTGTGGCGCTGTTTGCATTACTCTCAAGTTTGGAGATCTGAGCTTTCTGTACTCCTACCAATTTCCCCAATTCCTCTTGAGTAAGGTTTCGCTCTTTTCGAGCAGCTTTGATCATTTTTCCCACCACATCCATCCGAAGTTCGTATTCGTATTCGTCTCGGTCGGTTGTTCCAACTTCACCGATATACTTATCTTTCATTTCGGTTAGTGAAAAGGTCTTGATTTTTTTAGTTGCCATTTGATTATTTCTTTTTATTGTTTTCAAAGTATTTGTCCTTCAATCTCAGCGCCCTGCCAATTTCGTTTGCAGGAACTTTGTCCACTTTTTATAAATCCATGAGTCGCAATTACCAAAGTTTCTTTATTGTCAGTTTTATCCCAAAAAGCTAAAAGCCTGATTTGTTGTCCCCGATATTTTGTTCTAAACTCCTAAATATCACTTTGAAGTTTTTTTAAGAGTTTTGGATCATTGGTCTGTTCTGCTAAGTCGATATTATAAAAGATTTTTTTGATAGACTTTTGGTCAAGTTTGGCAATGAAATCATTGGCCTCCAACATAAACCTTGTCTCAAAATATCTCATTCGCTACTATAATTTTCAAAACGTGACAAGTTAAACACTGTTTCCAAATATAGAAACAAACGTTTTCAGTGAACAACACAACTCAGCCTTTTTTAGCTGAATCTAATTGATCAACAATTTTTAACAGCTAAAGCCCTAATTCACTTATATCTTCTGGTTACTTTCGTTAAACCCTGAAAAACCAAGCTCCATACATTTTAAGCCTGAAAATGCTAGAAGTCCAACATTTTAAAAAAGCTTACAACACCGGATTTGAACTCGCTATCGAATCACTTCAATTGCAAAAGGGTATCCATCTGATTAAAGGTGAAAATGGTTCGGGAAAATCCACCTTACTTAAAGCAATAGCAGGAATCCATCCCTTTGAAGGAAAGATTTCACTATCTGGTATTTCTTTGACAGAAGAGCCTGTACGCTATAGAAGAATGATCAATTATTCTGATGCGGAACCAATGTTCCCGGATTTTCTGAATTTGGACGAGTTGATTAAGTTTGCTGCCGAAACCAAAAAAGCCAAACAATCTCAAATTGATTACCTGAAGAATGCCTTGGGAATTGGTGATTATTCGAAAAATCCGCTCTCCTCCTACTCTAGCGGAATGCTCAAAAAAGCAGGATTGATTTTAGCATTTCTAGGTAACCCTTCACTTATAATTTTGGATGAACCCTTTACCACGATAGATGTAGCAACCCAAGAGCACTTGAAAAATTTGATTCTTTCTTCTGTTGCGGAGCGAAAAAGTTTTTTGATTACTTCCCATCTCGCAGATTTCGAAAAGCTATTCAGCTATACTTCCATCCTTGAAATCTCCGGCGGCAAACTGGAAAAAGTTTATGGATGATTTCTTCACCAGATCATTTGTTCTCCCTTTTTACAAGGCTTTCCTAGGGTTTTTCATTCTAGTAATTCTGATTTCGGGTGTCTTTATGGAGTTCCGGCAACATCTGTTAATTGCCGAGCGAGTGCTTGAAAATGACTTCGCTTTTCTAATTGTAGTTGGATTATTTTTAATTTTCGGAGTTTTTCAAATCAGATTCCAAATCAGTTTGATGAATGAAACGCGTTATCGGGTATTTCATTCATTGGCATTCTTATCAGTCCCAAAACTTTTAAAGATATTTCTGGGGATTTGGTCAAAGACACATGCTTTACTACTCATTTATACCATTTTTCTAACCTTCGTTGCGATCAATTCGGGTGGATTAATCAAACCAATTCTACTTTGGCTTATTTTGGTTGGGATATTTAGTATTGATTTCTGGATCATTTATTCCAAAATCCGTCGACCTTTTCCAGAGCGTGTCATTTCAAAATCAGTTTTATTCCCGAAAATCGGTTTTGAATTTTGGTTTGTGAAGCACTTAAGTTCGAAGCGACCGATACTTCTTTTGGGGGAAAAGTTTATTTCACTTCTGCTCCTCAATGGGCTCATTATATCCTTCGAATCAGGAAATTATGATTTGCGATGGATAGCTTTTGGATTACTGAGTACTGCCTTTCTGCACTATCCTATTTGGCTGGAAAAAGTGAGATTTGAAACAGCCGAATTGTCCTGGTTTTTGAATCTGCCCAGATCGATGGCCTTGAAAACCCGCCAGCACTTAGTCAGTTTTATGATTCTTTTACTTCCCGAGTTGATTCTGATTGGACTAAAATTTAGTTCAACAGCCCAGCCATTCGATTCTCTAAATCTCAGTCTCTTTTTTATTGCAATGAATTTCGGGCTGTACGGAATGGTGGTTTTTCAATCCGAAAACATCAATTGGACGAAGATTATGATCGGTGCATTTTTCCTGATTTTCTTACTGATTCTATTCAGTATCCCTTTCTGGCTGACCGCATTATTGGGACTTGCGGCATTCTTTTTTCCTGTGAAAAGTTCCTATCGGATTTAGGAGAAAGGGATTTGAAATTTTCAGAATACTGAATTAATAGGATCATAAAATCAACTCATTTTTTCAATTCCCCTGCCCAATATGAAAAGGGGGAGTCGTATCAATTGAACCGAAAAATTAAATTATGATTCAAGCATATTTCTAAAAGCAAATCCCAAACTTAAACAGAATTAAAATCCCCCTTGTCAAGGGAATTAGGAGGATTTTCACTTATTCCAAAACAATGTAAATCGAATTAAAAATTCACCCACACTTACAAGCATCACATTCCGTTTTGGTAGCGAATCCTTTCGGGGAACATCCACTGTATCCAATCTGCTCACACGCATTTTTACTTTCATCGTAAAACCACCTGTTAAAAGATGCTGTACAATCCTCTGTCGGAGGTGTTTCCCGACAAGTGTCAAGAGTGAGTTCACAGTCTTTAGTGCAAGTGGTGAATAAAAATAGGATACTGAATAGCGCAGGTAGAATGATGCTTTTCCGTTTCATGATAATTAGAATGATTCAAATGTAAAAAACGAAAGATTAAGTATTCGGTTTCAATTTACTAAAGAATTATTTAAATAATCCAGATTCTGGAGAAGCTTGACAACGTTGACAGGACCAAAAATTTGGGATAAAAAGAACTTTGGGAAAATAAAAAAGGTCCAAGTCTGAAGACTTGAACCAATGATTCGAGAGAAAGGTCCAAGTCTGTAGACCTTAAACCAACGATTCAAGTTTCGATAACCTCGTAACTCCAAAATCGTAAATCGTAAATCACCTCACATTTCCTTCAGTTCACCGACCACCTTTGTGATCGTCTGCTTTGCATCGCCAAAAAGCATCAGGCAGTTAGGGTAGCCGAAAAGCTCATTCTCGATACCTGCATAGCCTTTACCCATGCTTCGTTTGCAGACGATCACCGTTTTGGCTTTGTCTGCATTCAAGATCGGCATGCCGTAAATCGGACTTTCAGGGTTGGTTCGCGCCGCAGGATTCACCACATCATTTGCTCCTACCACAAGAACCAAATCGGTATTTGGAAATTCATCGTTGATGGATTCCATTTCGATCAATTTGTCATACGAAATATTTGCCTCAGCCAGCAAGACATTCATGTGCCCGGGCATTCTTCCTGCCACAGGATGGATAGCAAATTTAAAGTCGATATTCCGCTTTTCGCACTGCTCCATCAGCTCTCGAATCACATGCTGCGCCTGCGCCACGGCCATTCCATATCCTGGCACCACCAACACTGAAGAAGCCGATTCAAACAGCATAGCCGTTTCTTCCACTCCGATTTCTTTGACGATTATCTGAGGACCATCGGCAGCAGGACCCGCAACCGTCTGTCCAAATCCTCCTAAAAGCACATTTGTCAAAGATCGATTCATTGCCTTACACATAATTTGCGTTAGGATAATTCCGGAAGCTCCTACAAGCGAGCCTGCGACGATCAACACATTATTATTGAGGATAAAACCTGTAGCACAAGCGGCCATTCCCGAGTAAGAATTCAGCAAGGAGATCACCACCGGCATATCTGCACCTCCGATCGGCATCACCGTAAGCACACCCAAAAGCAGGGAAATCACAATCAGCGCAATCATAAAAATCGGATCACCAGGGTTCATATAGGTCAAAACACCCGCTACGACAAATCCAATCAGAAGAATAAGATTCAGCGGATGCTGTCCTTTGAACGTAATAGGAGAACCTGAGATTTTCCCATCCAATTTCAGATAGGCAATCATGGAACCGGTAAACGTGACTCCACCAATCAGAACCGAAACGATGATACTGACCGCATTCACCGAATCCGGATATGTATCAACTGACTGGGTCTTGAGAAAATAATCTGAAAGCGCCACCGCAAATGACGCTAATCCACCAAAGCCGTTGAAAAGTGCCACCATCTCAGGGATTTTGGTCATTTCCACTTTCTGAGAAACATAAAGTCCAATCGATCCTCCTATCAGGATACAGACAAAAATCTCTACAAAAGAAAGTATGTCAAGCGTCACCAAGGTTGCCGCAATCGCAAGCAACATTCCAACGGCAGAATAAATATTTCCCTCGCGGGCGCTCTTCGTTTTTCCTAGTTTCTTGATTCCGACGATAAAGAGAATCGAGGAGATCAGGTAGGCAATTTGTATCAGTATACTCATTTCTTCTTGAACATTTTAAGCATTCGATCAGTCACCATGTATCCACCAACTACGTTGATGGTAGCCAAAATCAGGGCTAGCATTCCGAGCCACTTGCTCAATGTGCCATATCCCATTTCATTGCTGGCGATCAGTGCACCAACTATCGTAATTCCCGATATTGCATTCGAACCAGACATCAGCGGTGTATGAAGCGTAGGCGGTACTTTGGTAATCAACTCAAAGCCGAGGTAACTCGCCAGGACTAGGATGTAAATCAATATGATTAATGAATCTGCATTCATAAGATTGGGGTTATAGATTCAGGATTTTTTTGATGAATTCATGGATTAGTGCACCTTCATGGGTGATCACAGATCCACGTGTGATTTCCTCTTCGAGATCGAGATTCAATCCATCTTTGGTACTGAGGTGAAGTAGCAACGTGCTGATATTAGTGGAATACAATAGACTGGCATTCACAGGAAGTAAGGCTGGCAGATTGGATTCTCCAACTAGCGTTACGCCGTGTTTGACAACCGTTTTATTGATTTCTGAGATCTCACAGTTTCCGCCCGATTCCACCGCCATATCGACGATGACCGATCCGGTTTTCATACTTTTCACCATTTCTTCAGTGACCAGTATCGGAGACTTCTTACCCATCACCAATGCTGTGGTGATAACCAGGTCAGCATCTTTGATTTTATCTTCGATCAGTTTTTTCTGCTTTGCAAGAAAGTCTGCCGAAACCTCGGCAGCATATCCACCCTCCACTTTTACCGCTTCGGCACCTTCCACGCTTAGGAATCTTCCTCCAAGCGATTCGACCTGCTCTTTTGTTTCAGGTCGCACGTCAGACACTTCCACGATTGCTCCCAATCGCTTGGCTGTGGCAATTGCCTGCAAACCTGCCACTCCAGCACCAAAAATCAAGACTTTTGCAGGGGTAATAGTACCCGAAGCAGTCATCAATAATGGGAAGATTTTACCAAGGTAATTTGCTCCCAATAGCACCGATTTGTATCCGGCAAGATTGGCTTGAGAACTCAAGGCATCCATTTTCTGAGCACGAGAGATCCGAGGAACTGCATCCATCGAGACTGCGGTGATTTTCTTTTGGAGAAAAGCTTTTACAAGATCCGGATGGGAATATGCGTAGAGAAATGAAATACAGGCAGCGCCTTCTTTCAGACCTTCTACTTCTTCCAAAGTCGGAGCATTTACCTTCAACACCACATCAGCTGACAACGCTTCCGCCTTGGAGCCCACTTTTGCGCCTGCAGCAATGTAATCCTGATCTGAGAAGTAAGATGATTCGCCGGCTCCCGACTCGACGAGGATTTGGTATTCTTTTTTAATCAAAAGCTTGATCCCGTCGGGGCTCAAAGCGACGCGTCGCTCAAACTCCTTGGTTTCTTTGACTACACCAATTATCATAAGGGTGGTAGGGTTTGGGTAAAGTAAATTTGGGTCAAATAAATAGGGAAATAATCAGGAATCCATCCTTTTTTCAAAATAAATAAGTTTTATATACGGAATCGTTAACAAAAAATAGATTTTATTAACGATTAATTAATTTTTGTAATGAAGGCCATAAAATTTTTAAATACACTAATTCTCTTTTTCGTCAATATTCCCAGTTTTGCTAAAGATTTCAAAGGCCAAACCTTGCGAATAAGTTAAGTTTCAACCGCTGGAGTTTGATAGATGAGTTGATTTCAGGCGATCCTTTTTCTGAATTCTATCTATCCACTATTCTAGCATTAACTTTTCTCAGACTGTCTAAACCGAGGTAACTGTCTGAAATTGATCCTCCTCGGTTACCTCCCTGCTTCGCCTTCTCGAGAGATGCAGCTTTATTCAAAGAAAGTAAAGCTTCTGGAATCAATTGAAGTAATCCTCTTTCACTTTACAACTTTAGCATAACTGCCTTTTATCCAAAAATGATTTAAACCAATGAAGAATTTCCTATTTTAGAATTCGATTAACAATCAATCCCCTATTCCATGAAAAAACCTAACAAACCTTCCTTGGAACATAGCCGTCGAGACTTTATCAAAAACGCCGCTATCGCTTCCTCCTTTTTCATCGTCCCCCGTCATGTGCTCGGTGGTGTCGGATTCACTTCTCCGTCAGATCAATTAAATATTGCGGCTATCGGCGCCGGTGGCAAAGGATCAAGTGACATCATGCTGGCCTCAGTCAAAGGTCGCGAGCGCATAGTGGCGCTTTGCGATGTGGACTTTTCAGGTTCGGCAAAACGCTCAGTAGATAGTTTCCCAAATGCAAAGCTTTACGCAGATTATCGCAAAATGCTTGATACCGAGAAAGACATTGACGCGGTGACCATCTCTACACCCGATCACGTCCATGGGCCGGCGGCCAAGTACGCGATGGATCGTGGCAAGCATGTCTATGTGCAAAAGCCGATGACTCACAATATCTCAGAGGCGAGAATACTCACTGAGCTTGCACGCAAGCAAAAAATAGTGACCCAAATGGGAAATCAAGGTGGATCCAATCCTTACCTAGATGTAGTTCAGAAGTGGATTGATACTGATAAAATTGGTAAAGTCTCAAAAGTACAAGTCTGGACCAATCGTCCGGTTTGGCCTCAGGGAGGTCCTTTTCCAGCAGCAAATTCCAGCTCCAAGCCAGATGCTATGCAATGGGATCTTTGGCTAGGTCCAGCTCCTGAGATTCCATTTACGCCAAATCTTCATCCATTCAACTGGAGAGGTTGGTGGGATTATGGAACTGGCGCACTCGGAGATGTAGGGTGCCATTTGATTGATATTCCATTCAGAACTTTGGGTTTGAAATACCCAACTGATGCGGAATGTAGCGTTGGAACTGTCTTCTCGAAAATGTGGACTCCTGATTATAATCCAGAGGGATGCCCAGCTTCCTCATTTATTACATTGCATTTTGCAGCCACTTCTAAAAGTAAGTCGCCTATCGAGATGACTTGGAGTGATGGTGGAATCAAACCTTCTCACCCGGATATTATTCCGGCAGACGATGATATCGGAGGCAGCGGATCAGCAAACGGCGTCTTGATTATCGGTGATAAAGGGATTATTTCCACTAATATCAATGACTCTTCTCCGCTTCAACCAAAACTTTACCTAAATGATGGCACTACAGAATTTGGCCCTCAATCAGAAGATAATATGGAAACTGAATATGGACATCAGCGGCTTTGGGTGGATGCCTGCAAGGCAGGATTTGGGAGTGCAGAGCATAAAGGACTCACTTCTTCCTTTGACTACGCAGGTCCGATGACCGAGACGGTTTTGATGGGGAATTTGGCGATTCGTAGCTACATGCTTCGCAGAGAAAACAGCAAAGGTCAAGCAGAATTCTTTGGACGAAAGAAACTCCTTTGGGATGGCGAAAACCTTCGAATCACCAACTTTGAAGAAGCCAATCAGTTCGTGACGAGAACGTATCGCGATGGATTCACGATGGGGTAATTCCTGGATATGATAAATTCAAAAACTCGAACCCAGCCAAGCTCTTCTTGGCTGGGTTTGTTTTTTCCGGGAAAAATTGAATCTATTTGAAAGCTTTAAGCTCCTATTAATAGCATGATACTACTAGCAAAATATGTCGTTATCCTCTTTGGAGTTTTCATTATTTCCATTGGTATTCTAATGCTCTTTCTTCCCGAAAAAGCACTGGCGATTCTTCGGAAAGCTGGCAGTAACAATCTAATCAATTACACAGAAATCACAATCCGACTCATACCGGCAATAGCATTAGTCGTTTATGCACCATATTCACGATCTCCACAAATCCTCAAGCTCTTCGGTTGGTTTATGATCGCCACATCGCTGGTTCTATATTTTATACCACGAAAATATCACCATGCCTATTCCATGAAATGGGCTGAAATATTGAAACCAATGCACGTAAGATTAATTGCTCCACTTGCATTTATTTTTGGAGCTGTCCTTATTTATTCTGTAGTCTAGCTTTTTATTTTCTATTGCAATTCATTCTTCTCATGGAATTAAGTCATATTAGACTCTCAGTCCTAATTTTCTAAAGTGTTACATTTATATTCGCAATTGCAACAGTGCTTTTTATTCTTTACTTATTGTGCAGAAGACCGAAGACGTACCGAAAGTCATCGGGAGAACGCCGAAATATCAATTTGGTGCCAATTATATTCTTGTCTTTTTCACCTACTGGCAAAGTAGCGGATAATCATAAAGCGTTATTTCGCAGACCTATCAATTGGGAAAATGGTATCAGGTGATTTTTAATTATAATTACCCGCTATTCCCGTTAATTTGATAAAGTTGACTTCGTAAGCTAACAGGGCGCCGCCAGTCAGAATTATACCATTAAACAAATTAGATTTCTTGCACCTCGACTCCGCTCGGTGTCCGAGTTGAATAGCTTTTGAGTGGGGAGGGAAAAGTGCGGTTTCGCAGCACTTTCCCCTCCCCACATTACAAATCCCGAACCAGGTGGCCGGTCCGGCTAAATATCGGAATGAGGCCGTTTGGCGAATAAGCGACTACTCATAATAAAGCGGTCAATCATAATTTTATTCTATGGGTCTCCGCAATGATGCAGGTAGCCTTATTTTCTTTGTTTTTTGGGACCGAAGAGGCCTGCCTACCGGCAGGCAGGGAAGACGTCCTGAAAGTCATCGGGAGAACGCCCGATTATCAATTATGCCCCAATTATATTCTTACCTCTTCTTGCTACTGGCAAAGTAGCGTTCAATCATAATTTCATTAATTTGAAGCCTTAATAAATCACCCTTATGAAAAAGATTTTCACAGTTCTATTTCTCATTTCTTTTATTACCCAGGTCTCAGCTCAAGATCGTCTGACTGGAAAGGACTTTACCACCCGATCGGAAATCCTTGCCAGAAACGGCATGGCGGCAACCAGCCAACCGCTGGCAACTCAAGTAGCCTTAGACATTCTCAAAAAAGGTGGCTCCGCCATGGATGCCGCCATAGCAGCTAATGCCATGCTTGGCTTGGTCGAGCCTGCAAGCTGTGGGATTGGTGGTGATATTTTTGCGATTGTATGGGATGCCAAGACCGAAAAACTCTACGGATTCAACGGAAGCGGAAGAGCGCCCAAATCACTCAGCATCAATTATTTTATAGATCAAGGTATAAAATACGTCCCAAGCCTTGGCCCGCTTCCGGTTTCTGTACCTGGTGCAGTCGATGGCTGGTTTGCTTTACACGAAAAATTCGGGAAGCTCCCGATGGCCGCCCTACTGCAACCTGCTATCGATTATGGAAGAGCGGGTTTTCCGGTTTCGGAAGTGATTGCCTATGAAATGGAAAGCAACTACAGCGGAAAGGAAGATTTGCCTGGTTTTGCGGAGACCTATATGCCAAATGGCCATACCCCAAAAAAAGGTGAAGTGTTCAAAAATCCCAATTTGTCCAACACATACGAATTGATAGCCAAGGGCGGCAGAGATGCTTTTTACAAAGGTGATATTGCTCAAACGATTGATTCTTACATGAAAAAGCATGGTGGATTCCTAAGTTATGAAGACCTTGCCGCGCATACCTCCAACTGGGTGGATCCGATCAGCACCAACTATCGTGGCTATGATGTCTGGGAACTTCCCCCAAACGGGCAGGGGACCACGGTGCTGCAAATGCTGAATATCCTGGAAGGCTATGACATCGCTGCAATGGGATTTGGCAGTATCGAATACCTGCATGTGCTGACGGAGGCGAAAAAACTGGCTTACGAGGACCGAGCCAAGTTTTATGCTGATCCCGAATTCAGCAAAGTCCCGCTGGACCAACTCTTGTCCAAGGAATATGCAGCCAATCGCCGGAAGCTGATCAATCCAAATCAAGCTGCTCAGACGTATCCTGCAGGAGACATGGAAATCGAACTGGGAAATACTACCTACTTAACTGTTGCTGATTCCGATGGGAATATGGTCTCCCTGATCCAAAGTATCTATACTGAATTTGCCTCAGGAATGGTGCCGGATGGTTTGGGCTTTGTCCTACAGAATCGTGGAGCGCAGTTTAACGTTCAGGATCGGAGTCATGCAAATGCACTGGAACCCGGAAAGCGGCCTTTTCACACTATTATTCCGGCATTTATCACCAAGGATGGGAGCCCGTTTTTAAGTTTTGGACTTATGGGAGGATCGATACAGCCGCAGGGTCACGCACAAATTGTGGTGAATATTGTAGATTTCGGTATGAACCTACAGGAAGCCGGAGATGCCCCACGAATGAGGCACTCTGGGAGTTCGCAGCCAACCGGCTCGGTCATGATTGATGGCGGCACGCTCAATTTGGAAAGTGGTTTTACGTCCGAAGTTTTCCGGGAGCTCCGAAAAATGGGCCATCAGATCAGTTTTTCCGTAGGGATCTATGGAGGATATCAAGCGATCGGCGTCGATCTGGAAAATAAGGTTTACTCTGGTGCATCCGAGTCCCGAAAAGACGGCCAAGCGGCAGGGTATTAAGTAACATGATTATACGCAATGATGTCAGTAACCTCTTTTTCTTTGCTTATCTAGCCGGAAGACCGATGACCGATGTACCGTAAATGCCAGTGTTTACCATAATTAAGTCGCTTTATACCTTTTACTGGTGCAATTGCGGAATTTATTTTAAGCAAAACCAACTAATACAATGGTGCATTTTGATTTGAAAAAGTGCAATTGGAGCGAAGATTTGAGCATTCAAAACTTTATCCGCTAGGAAAGGATTACCTTGTTAACATATTAAATAATGAATAATGGATATTAACGATTTGAAAAATGAAATGCGTAGCGGCTCTTGGAAGCCGGTAATTATAGGAGGATTAATTTTCTTTCTGATTTTTGCCTTTAAGCCTTGGGCTCAGGTGGGAGCTGGAGAGCGAGGTATAGTGCTAAACTTCGGAGCGGTCGAAAACACCGTACTTGGGGAGGGAATCCACTTTAGAATACCTGTAATGCAGACAGTAGTCATCATGGATGTGCAAATCCAAAAAGCAATTACCGATGCGGGGGCCGCTTCTTCGGATCTTCAGGATGTGGATCTTTCGGTAGCACTTAACTACCACATCATTCCCGACAAGGCCAATATTGTCTATCAAACTATCGGGGTTGAATTTAAAGAGCGAATCATCGATCCGGCGATTCAGGAAGTGATGAAAGCAGTCACTGCACGATACACTGCCGAAGAGCTGATTACCAAAAGACCAGCGGTGAGCACTGAAATGAAGGAGGCGCTTACTCAGCGAATGCTGGAGTCAAACATTGCGGTGGATGCATTTTCGATTGTTTCCTTTAGCTTTTCTCAGACGTTTACAGATGCTATTGAAGCGAAGCAAACTGCTGAGCAAAATGCCCTGAAAGCAAAAAGAGACCTGGATCGAATCCGAGTGGAAGCTGAGCAGACTATCGCCGCGGCAACTGCCGAAGCAGAAGCATTGAGACTTCAGAAAATGAATATTTCTCCGGATCTGATCGAACTTCGGAAAATCGAAGCCAATCTGAAAGCCATCGAGAAGTGGAATGGTATCCTTCCTGAAGTAACAGGAGCTGGTGCAGTTCCGTTTATTGGAGTTGGAGGAAGCAAAAACTAATTCCCTTGCAATTTTAAATGATTGAAAAATCGGGCTTTGAAAGTTATTTCGGAGTCCGATATTTTTTTTGTAAAACGGCTAAGAGTGAAAAAGACACTTTTTACCTTCAAAAAGAGGAGGCTGCAAAAGGTTGTTTATTGGTTTTGAGAAATCTGATTCTGGCCCTTGACGATTAAGTCTATGAAACCTAAAAATATAGGATTCCTTGCTTTTGTTTTTGCAAAAATGCGTCTTGCTACCTGTCGATAGATCAGAAAACTGCTAAGCCTTACCTTCTTTTTGTAGCTGGGAATCTCGCGGAAACCAAAAGCAAATGAAAATTTTGAAAGTTGACCCAAATGCTGATCTGCCTAAAAAGTTGATT
>Ga0136559_1000263_pt1 | contig 18159 bp, 16 predicted proteins | sample AntRauMeHopE1496_FD_104633 | JGI IMG/M metagenome (GOLD analysis project Ga0136559, IMG submission 104633) | Saline lake microbial communities from Rauer Islands, Antarctica - Metagenome Hop E1 #496 | ecosystem: Environmental > Aquatic > Non-marine Saline and Alkaline > Saline | place... | reverse complement strand
CAACAGAGGCAACCTCTGGAGAGCAATACGTACAGCCAGGAATGTTATTGTAATCCATCGGCTCTGGATGATGTCCAGCAATTTTTTCAACACAAATAATACCTTCGGCGGATGCAACATGCGCTAACGCTGGGCCAGGGACACAGTCACCAATAGCATAGTAACCCGGTATGTTCGTTTGATAATAGTCATTTACCAATATTTTACCGCGATCAGTAGCAATTCCTACATCTTCTAGTCCAATATTCTCGATGTTCGCTTCTATACCTACTGCGGATAAAACCACGTCACATTCGATTATTTCTTCCCCTTTTGAAGTTTTTACAGTCACTTTACAACCGCTTCCTGAAGTGTCCACTTTTTCAACGGAAGACTCTGTCATTATTTTAACTCCTTGTTTCTTTAACGATTTCTCCAATTGTTTTGAAACATCAATATCTTCTACTGGAACAATAGTTGGCATAAATTCAACAACAGTTACTTCCGTACCAATTGCTCTGTAAAAATACGCGAATTCTACCCCGATAGCACCTGAACCAACAACAACAAGTTTCTTCGGCTGTTTTTCTAATGTCATTGCTTCTCGATATCCTATTACTTTTTTACCATCTTGCGGTAGATTCGGTAATTGGCGAGAACGTGCTCCTGTAGCTATAACTAAACCTTTGTCAGCGGTATAGGTTTGTTTTTCGCCTTTTTCATCTGTAACTTCTATCTTTTTTCCCGCTAGAATTTTACCCGTTCCTTTAAGTACGTCGATCTTGTTTTTCTTCATTAAGAATTGGATTCCATTGCTCATTCCATCGGCAACTCCACGACTCCTTTTGATCATAGCGCCAAAATCAGCTTCTCCACCTTTTACTTTGATTCCGTAATCTTCGGCATGAGTCAGGTATTCAAAAACATTCGCACTTTTTAAAAGAGCTTTTGTTGGGATACATCCCCAGTTTAAGCAAATCCCACCGAGAGACTCACGTTCTATAATGGCAGTTTTCAATCCTAACTGTGAAGCTCTAATTGCTGTCACATATCCACCAGGTCCACTACCTAAAACAATAATATCGTAATTCATAATCTATAATTTTCAATGTTTCGAGATGGCGAATTTAATAAAAAATAATCGATTTGTCAGCGTTATTTAACGCTTCGGTTGGATCATTTTTAGTGTACTTTAAATCTCTTTTATAAATTTTCGTATGGTTAAATAATCAATAAAATAGACAATGCGAATTGAAATACTATTCAATTGATCCGTGGTGAGCGTTTGCTCTAAGTTTCTAAGATAATCTATGTTAACGTCGGAATCATTGGTGAAAATATTATTTTTCCAAACCACACTAATCTCACTAGCTGGTGAAAATATCCACCTGTAAACCAAATCTATACTAAATGCATTGAAGCTTGTGTTGTAATAGGATATACCTTCTGAATTAGTTGTGCTTAGGGTCGTTGGACTTAATCTCCCATTTTGTTCTAGTTTAAAAAACTCATCGTATTGCACAGTCGACCAGTAATGACGAAGTCGGAAAGTGGCTCCGGCTTTATTGGTAATGGTATAGTTTAAGTCTAACGTATTAGTGGAAGTATAAACATCACGTTTTCCGAATAATATACCTTCAACTTCTTCCTCTGGCTCTAGGAAAGGAATAGCATATCCGCGTTGATTCTGATTATGTGTTTCTTCATAACTGTAGACTAAAAAGAGCTTTTTCCCCAAACGCAGGCGCGGGGATATTTCGAAAGAATAATCTGCCCAATCGGTTTGACTATAGCTAGTCGTATTAAAGCTAACGTCTAAGGCGAATACGCGCTGATAGTTGGAGGATATCCAACCTCCTCCGCCAACACGCATTGGTCGTATAAAAAAACGTCCTGCTTCTCGCGGTTCGAAAAAATCATAGTTTTCAGCGTATGTTCCAGAAAAGGATCCCCCAAAAGTGTGAAACTTTCTATTCGTGGCAATTAATTGACCACTGTAGTTAAAGGACGTAAACCTATTCGGGGCAAATAGTCGTTCGTAACTATTAGATAATGTGGCTCTAAAGTTATTCAATTTCCAAAATGGTTTGAAAATTCGATACGATACAGTAGAAGAAACGACACGTTTATTGCTGTTAAATAAAAAGCCTAAATCGTTGGGGTCATAGTTGTCACTTTGTTCAAGGTAGTTGATGTCATAAACAAGTCGCCCTCGCTGCTTTCCAACTCCTGCTGCCCATGTATGACCAAAATCATTATTCAATGCGCTATATTTTTGTGAAACGGCAGCACTACCATTTAAAAAAAAGGTATTTTTTTTGTTGTTTAAATTCAAATTAAGTGCACTTAAGTTGGCGTCGTAAGTTCCCCCAGATCGCCATACATTTGTATTCGTAAAGGTGACTGAACTATTGTTTTTTAAATTTTGATCAAAAACAAGGACGTTGTAGTTAGATAATGGCGCTGTTTCAATTTCTCTTGTTTCTCCTGTAATTGTATCGCGAAGCGTGGCAAACTGATTGGCACTTATAGCATTAAAAACACCAATACCTAGACCGTTTTTATTTCGTCCCGAAAATTTTGAGGCATTAATGAGCTGAGATAAAGAAGGGTTTTCAACTATTATTTCGGTGTCTGTGCGCTCCGTGAACGCCCTGCGCCTATTAATCGGCGCACCACCTACTCTGCGACTATAAAAGTGTCCGGATTTTTCAAATAGTTCTGTTCCTTCATTGAAAAACGGCCTATTTTCATCAAAAAACACTTCAAATGGGGAAAGGTTAAGTATAATATTGTCGGTAACTACTTGACCGAAATCAGGAATCAGGGTCATATCCAAAGTAAATGCTTCATTTACACCATATTTTATATCCATTCCTCCGTTAAGACTATACGTCCAGTCGCGTTGATCCGAATTGTTCTGTGGAAAATGTTCGGCATAACTGGAGAAGTATGGAGAGAAAAAGAGCCTCAAAGGCGGTTCAATGTTTTGAATACCTCTAAGAATTCCTGCTTGTGTGACTATATTATTTAAATCTGGGTTTACTTCATTCCAAGATGATTCTTCTCGATTGTAGCTGTCGTAACGCGTGAAATTAATCCCCCAGGTTTGTATCTCACTTTTGGCAAAGCGAATTGCGCCGTAAGGAATTTTCATCTCAACTGTCCAACCTGAATCGGAATGGTTAACTTCTCCATACCAAATCATGTCGAGCTTAGAGTTGTAATCACCGCTATATATTTTAGCATCATATTGAACTCCTTCCGTAGAAACAGAGAAAACGAACCCATTCAATTCGTCCTTATATGTATCGAGCATTAAAGAAAAATAGTCGGTATTTGAATTGTATCGGTCGCGCTGAGATAACACTCTGCTCACATTTTCCACCTCGTTATAGCAATGCGCTCCTATGTACAATGCTTCGTTGTCATACATTATTTTAACGGTGGTTTGATGCTGTGACGGCGCTCCTGCATCTGGGGTGATTTGCGTAAAATCCTTTACAGTTTCCGCTTTATCCCATGCCGGTTCATTGAGAAGTCCATTAATTTTAATGGTTTCTTCTACTCTGTTCGTAGTAATCTCCCTTTGCCCCATAGCACAAAAGGATACAGACAATAATACGATATGTAAACAAGTTAATTTCAATAAGGGCAAATATACTCGTTCGTAAATAATTATTGCAGACTCACCATAAGAAATTGAAATGTTTGTTTCCTTAGTGTTGATTATGATAAAAATTATATCTTTGCTATAATCAGTTAAAATAGTAATAATGAAAAAATTAGTATATTTTCTTTCTGCGAGTTTGATTTTGTTGGGATGTCAAGAGGAAGAACCAACCAAACAAGTGGATGTAGAAGTTATAGATGACGCTGCGTCCGATGAAGATTTGAAGAATGAAGTAGTGTACGCTATTCCGTCTCCAAATGAACAGTTTGATCTTTTACAAAACTTAGGAGGTGAAGTAAATACGCTGTTTGTTCATGACTTAGCAAGATTGGATGATTATTCATCTACGAAATCAATTGCGCTCAATTTTGGTATTTATTCTGCTGATGCGGCATACATGATGCGTTTTAATCAAGGGAAAAGTGTTTTTATGAATTATGTTTCCGGATTAGATAAATTAGGAGGAAAGCTTGGTATTTCTCAAGTTTATGGTCAGGATTTATTAACGACGATTGAAGAAGCACAAGATGACGCCGATTTATTGTACGACATATCTTCAGATAATTATTTGAAAGTGTACGATAAAATGCTTGAAAATGAAAAGTCTGCTGAATTAGCATTGATTCTCGCTGGTGGATGGATTGAAACTATGCACATTTTATTTAGTACTGCTGGTGATTTTGATAATGATTTTGAAATTCAAGAATCCATTACAGAGCAACGCTATGTGCTAGAAAACTTATACGCATTTATTTCCGCGTATGAAGATAATGAAGATGTAAAATCAGTACTAGGTATGCTTCAGCAATTTTTAGATTCTTTTGAGACACTCGATTGTCAGTCCTCAGAACTTGAAATTCAGAAAGAAGAAGGTCAAGCGATGGTATTGTTTGGAGGTGATTCATGTTTGTTTACTGCCGAATCATATAACGGTATGAAGTCGCTAGTGCAAGAAATAAGAAATACTATTATTGATTAAATTTTAATATTATGACAAATTACAAGTATATAACTAGCCTGTTAGTTGCAGTTTTGTTTTCTTTCTACAGTTTTTCTCAATGTCCTCCTCCTGGAAGTGTCATGCAAGCCGAATTTAAAGAAGGATGGGGACCCAATAGTCAATCAAAATCAGGGCCGCTTCAAGCAGGAGAAGTATATGAATATACCTTTATTGCTCAGAGAGGATTAGAGTACAGGCTAACTGCTTTAGGAGGACTTAATAACATTAAGGTGGACAATGTCGAGTTTGAACTTTTTGATACTGAGGTAAAAAAAGTTGTTCAAGACGGTAAGCCAGTATACAAGAGATTGAAAAAAGTCATTTATGACAGTAAATCTGATGAATCAGGAAGTCAAGTTGTTTTTAGTACACCTAAAACACGAAAGCTTACTATTGAAGTGACTGTTGTTAATACGGAAGACCCAACTGCTGTTCAGTGTGTTGTAGTGTTCGTTGAAACAAGAAGAATTGCAAAATTAGGGTTGAATTAATACAACATAACTCATTGAAAGGTTACCTGATTTAGGTAACCTTTTCTTTTTTATACGTTTTCAATCCATAGTGACGCTGACTTTTGCAAAAAAAAGTAACTATTTACATAATCTACAATTCGTATGGAGACTTTCTCACAGGAAAAAATATCAACGTTAAAAACGCAACTTTCACAAACGAAGAAAATTGTTATTACAGCTCATAAGTCACCAGACGGAGATTCCATAGGAAGCAGCTTGGCACTTTATCACTATTTAATCAAAAAAGGATATGATGTGGTTGTTTGTCATCCTGATCCAGCACCTCATTTTTTAAATTGGCTAGATGGTTTCAATGATGTAATGAGCCTTGAACTTAATCAGCCAGAAGTAAAAGACTTAATTGAGCAAGCTGATCTTATTTTTTGCCTTGATTACAATGCTTTGCATAGAATGGGACTTGAAATGGAAGGGGTTGTGAGGGATTCTGACGCGTACCGTGTAATGATAGATCATCATTTGCACCCTTCAGATGAATTTGATTTGTCTTTTTCAGAGATAGCGTCTTGTTCTACAGCTCAGTTAATTTATGACTTTATAGTCGCACTTGGGGATAAAGAGGTGTTGGATGTATCAATAGGTGAAGCTATTTACTGCGGAATTATGACAGATAGCGGATCTTTTCGTTTTCCGAACACCACACCACATACACATGAAGTAATTGCTGAATTATTAAGGGTGGGGGTATCCAATTCCAAAATTCATGAATACGTATTTGATACGAATACAATTGACCGCCTAAAATTGAGAGGATATGCCATTAATGATAAGCTGGAGGTGATGGAATCATGCAAAACGGCTTTGATGTCTTTGTCCAAGGCAGAACTGGAAAGGTTTAATTATGAAAAAGGAGACACGGAAGGATTAGTTAATGTAGGATTGTCCATTTTAGGAATTGGAAAAAGTATATTTTTATCAGAAGGAGATGGAATAATTAAAATTTCGTTCAGATCTAAAGGTGCTGACAATCCTATTAATGAAATGGCATCAAAATACTTTCACGGTGGGGGGCATGCGAATGCTTCTGGTGGAAAGTTTGACGGATCTATGGAAGAGGCAATCGCCGAAATTAAAAGAGTTTTACCCGAATTCACAAAATAATGAAAGCAGGTGTATATATGTTAGTTGGGATAGCTTTTTTTAGCTGTAAAGAACAGGAGGAAATAGTCGATAAGCCCATGGATTGGTCTACAGAAGAAAGTACCATATTGGCGAGAGATATAGTTTTTGAGGAGCAAATTGATATTCAACTTTACTTGAAAAGGCGCTCCGACTGGGAGATGAAAGCTACAGGGACTGGTTTGCAATATTGGATTTATGAAGATGTGGAGGGCTTGCCTGCACAAGAAGGGGATATTGTTGATGTCGCTTTTGAAGTAAAGCTGTTAGATGATTCTGTGTGTTACAAGACTCAAGACTTTGAAGTTTCTTCTTTTAAAGTAGATAAAAGTGATGTTGAAACAGGAGTGCAGGAAGGAATTAAATACCTTTCGAAAGGAGATAAGGCAAAGTTTATAATACCTAGCCATTTAGGGCATGGATTGGTTGGGGATTTGAATAAAATCCCACCATTACAAGTGTTAATTATTGATGTAGAAGTGATAGATATTAAGTAGTATGATAAGAGTGATAGTTTTTTATGGTGTTATTATGGCACTAACTTCTTGTAATTTAAGCGGAGTTGATAATTCCAATGAAACGAACGGTGAACTAGATTCGTTAATTTTTGGTGAAGCAGCTGATAGTTCTGAAATTACTGAGCGCGTAAATGAACTAAAACCGCTCGATACCATTGCGCTAAGTCAAAAAACTTTTGAAAATGGAATTCGAATTAAATGGTTTGAAAGAGGTGAAGGTCGCCAGTTAAAGAAGAATGATTTAATTGCATTGGACTATCGAAATCAATTGGAGGATGGAACAGTTTACGATGGGAATCATCTGATAAAGAAAGCATATATTCCATTTTTTGTAGGGTGGAATCAACAAACTCCGGGTTGGGATTTAGCACTTACTGAACTTCAAGTGGGGGATGAGGTGGAAATTTTTATTCCTTCCAATTTGGCGCGCGGAGAAAAAGGTATTCCTGGTGTAGTGCCCCCAAATTCCAACAATATTTTATTACTTAAAGTCGTAGAAATCATTGAGCCAGACTTTATAGAAGATGAAATTCGTATTTGGATTGTTGATAAAACCAAAGAGGGCAGAACTGAAATTGGATATGAATCGCAAATAAGCATGCATTATTGGGTGAGCTCAGAGTCGAAGCCGCGTTATGATAACAGCTATAAAAGAAAAATTCCTTTCGAACTTAAAATGGGTGATGGGAATATTATCCCCGGTCTGTATAAAGCACTCTTGAAAGGTCGAAAAGGGGATAAAATGATGATTCATATTCCTGCTGTAGAGGCTTATGGAACAAATGGATTACCTGGGTTAGTCCCTAAAAATGAAGATGTTTTCTACGACTTAATCGTATTAGATGTGAATTAGTTGATGTAGCGGGCTTCTGTTTCCTTTAGAACATCCTCGAATTCTTTTGGACAATTGTAAAATGATAATACCTCATGTATTACTTTATCCACCATAGCGTCCGGGCAAGAAGCACCAGATGTAATGATAAATGTTGGTTTTTCTGAAGTCGGCAGAAAGTGATGTGTTACTTTTTCTTTTTTGTCATGAATATCAAAATGATGTATTTCAGATGAACTCTTCATGTCATCAACATTTCGAATGAAAAATGTTTCAAATTTCTGCTCTAGTAATTCCACTAAATGAGTTGTATTTGAACTGTTATATCCTCCTACAACAATTGCTAAATCAGCGTCGATATCTAACAACCCTAAAGTTGAGTTTTGGTTATCGTTTGTGGCGTAACAAAGAGTGTCTCTTGTGTCCGCGAAGTGATCTTTTATTGATGAAGCACCATATTTCTTGATCATGGTGTTTCTCACAAAGTCTGCAATTTCTTGTGTTTCAGAAGCCAACATGGTGGTTTGATTTACAACGCCAACCTTTTTTAAGTCGTGTTCTACGTCAAAGTTTTGAGTTGTTTTACCTTCAAACAATGCATCAAAATCCTCTTTTGTGCGTTTGCCTACTATCACATCAGCCAGCACCTGAGCCTCATGAATGTCTTTTACAATAATAGAAGGGGCTCCTTGTGAGCTGTGGGAAAACGTAGCTCTTGTTTCTTCGTGCGAATGTTTTCCATGTATAATTATAGTATGTTGCTCTTTGCCCAATTTTTCTGATCGGTTCCATACTTTTTCCACAAAAGGACAAGTTGTATTGTATTTTTGGACGTCGACACCAAGTTGTTCTAACTTATTCATGATGTCAATTGTAGCTCCAAAGGCAGGAATGATGACTATGTCTTCAGGCGATAATTCTTCAAATGGAATCAGTTGATTTCCTTCAGTATCTTGAAGGAAAAGTATGCCGTGTGAGGTGAGGTCTCTATTTACATCTGGATTGTGAATCATTTGACTCAATAGAAAAATACGTTTTCCTTTATTTTCCTCTAACGCTTTATACGATATTTCAATAGCATTTTCAACACCGTAGCAAAATCCGAAATGTCGCGCAATGTAAAACTGTAACGTGCCAAAGTCGAGTAAAGTAGGCTCGAAGTCACGTTTTCTCGGGTCAAGCGATTTGCGTAAATCCTTCACTTTTGAAATAATCGGGGATTTGTAAAATTCCGGAATATTGAACTGCTTCATTGGTTTTTTATCTCGAATTGATATGCAAAGATAACCCTTAACTTCTCGTTTTGTTTTATTCTAAGAACTATTTTTAATCGAAGTAAGTGATTCAAAAAAATAGTGATTATCGTCCTTTAACGAACATATTCTTGCTTGTGCACTAACATAAACTTATTATCTTCTAGCTTTATGTAACCTCTATCGTAACAAAAGTAGTAGGTATCTCCTTTTTTAGTTTGGTATAAATTGGTGAAATAATGAAAATTAAATCCTTCTTCAGCTAAAGAAAGAGCATCAACAGTTTTTTTTCCAGAAGGATTGAGCGTGTCCAATATCCTGCGGTTTTTTCGTAAAATATTATTAATGCGCCGCATATAATTATTCGAATCTTCATTCAACCGATTGTTGTAGGAGTTGCGACAATGGTCGCCACAAAACTTTTGGTCTTTTCTACCGTTGAGTTTAGTACTGCATTCTAAGCAATTTCTTTTTACTTTTTCAGACATGGATAAGGAGTTTAATGTTTTGCCTTGTTTAAGTTTTTTTGTGCTTTTTTAGCCATCAATGTTAACAAAAATTAACATCACTTCCAAACCCTCACCATGCAGTATAGTGATATTTGTAGATAAAGTATTTTTCTATGGAAGAACAGAATTTAAATCAGATATCCCCAGCAGAAAGCATTCGTTTGTTAGCTGATAAAATTGCTAAAGAATTGCCACTCGTTCGATCAATTCAACAAGAAATGGCAAAGGTGATAGTCGGCCAAGATCGTATGGTGGAAAGATTGCTCATCGCATTATTAGCGAATGGACACATTCTGCTTGAAGGGGTTCCTGGTTTAGCCAAAACACTTGCTATTAAAACCCTTGCAGACACTATTGGAGGAGATTTTAGTAGAGTCCAATTTACCCCCGACTTGTTGCCTGCTGATATTACAGGAACAATGATTTATAACCAAAAAACGCAGTCTTTTAGCGTCACAAAAGGACCTATTTTTGCCAATTTTATTTTGGCAGATGAAATAAATAGAGCACCAGCTAAAGTTCAAAGTGCGCTGCTCGAAGCCATGCAAGAAAGACAAGTAACCATTGGTTCTGAAACCTTTGAATTGCCCCAGCCTTTTTTAGTTATGGCAACTCAGAATCCCGTAGAGCAAGAAGGTACCTATCCGCTTCCTGAAGCACAAGTCGATAGATTTATGTTAAAGGTGTTTTTAGATTATCCTAAAAAAGAAGAAGAAAAGTTAATTTTAAGAAGTAATGTTAGATTAGCAGGGCTTGACTCCGCCGGACAAGTAACAACGCCGGAAGAAATTCTCCGATTGCGCAACTTGGTTCGTGAAGTTTATTTAGATGAAAAGTTGGAGCAATACATTATTGATATCGTTTTTGCTACAAGAGACCCCGAAGCTTATGATATGGCTGAAATAAAACCTTTAATTTCTTTCGGAGCATCTCCTCGTGCTAGTATTAATCTGGCGTTAGCTGGAAAAGCCTTTGCATTTTTGAAAGGAAGAGCCTATGTAATCCCTGAAGATATACGAGCAATTGCACCGGACGTACTTCAGCATAGAATCGGATTAACTTACGAAGCGGAAGCTGAAAATATTGGGCCGCTAGATTTAGTGAGCAAAATTTTAAGTAGAGTAGAGGTTCCATAAATTTTATAAATGGATACAAAAGAATTACTCAAAAAAGTTCAAGAAATTGAAATTAGAACTAGGGGACTAACAAAACAAGTCTTTTCTGGAGAATACCATTCTGCATTCAAAGGAAAAGGAATGGCCTTCTCAGAGGTGAAAGATTATCAATTTGGGGATGATGTGCGCAACATTGATTGGAATGTAACAGCTCGTTTTAACGAACCTTTTGTGAAAGTCTTTGAGGAAGAACGCGAGTTAACAGTAATGCTGATTATCGACGTCTCAGGTTCTGGTAATTTTGGTACAGTAGAACGCTCTAAAAGAGAACTTATACTCGAAGTAGCGGCTGTACTAGGTTTTTCAGCAACAATTAATAATGATAAAGTAGGAGCTGTTTTCGTTAGTGATCAAGTCGAAAAATTTATTCCTGCTAAAAAAGGCAGGTCTCATGTATTAATGATTTTGCGTGAGCTTATTGATATTCAGCCCAAAAGTAAAGGAACAAACTTGAATGAAGGGTTAAAGTACTTTAGAAACGTAATCAAGAAAAGAAGTATTGCCTTTGTTTTAAGCGACTTTATTGACGATAATGATTATTTTGAAGGGCTTAAAATCGCGAACCGAAAGCACGATATGGTTGCCCTACGTGTGTTTGATCCGGCAGAAAGTGAATTGCCGAAAATAGGAATTGTTCAACTTTTTGATGCGGAAAAAGGAGTTAAAAAATGGGTGAATACAAATTTGTCTTCCGTCAGAGATAAATTCAATTCGAGGTACAAAGAGTTTGAAGAAAATTTAATGCATTCATTCAGGAAATCAGGTGTTGATTATGCCTCCTTATCTACTCATGGGAAATATTTAAGAGAATTGAATGCATTATTCATGCAGCGAAGAAGATGATGCGTTTTTCTATTCATATCGTTTTTGGGCTATTGAGTGCTAGTGTTTTTGGACAATCACTGAAAACTGAGTTGGATAAGGATCGTATTCAAATTGGAGAACCTTTTACGGTATCTTTTATAGCTTCGAGCTTAGCGCCTTTTGATAGTGTCTTTTACGAATCGAATAGAACAGTACTTCCCGGAAAGTCCACTGATGAAAACACGGATATCGCGTTAAACATCGAGTACGAATTAGAAATTCTTCATCCTTTTAAAGATACTCAATTTGTTCAAGATAAACGATATTTTTGGAAGGGAAGCTACACCTTAACTGGTTGGGATAGTGCGTATGTTGTCATTCCTCCTGAGCGAATAGTTTTAAATGATAGTACGTTTTATTTTCCTGCAGGGATGATACAAGTAATTTCCCCAAAAGCAGATGCTACGAAAGATATTTTCGATATCAATGAGGAATTTACAGAAGTAGAGGCTGCTGAATCTTCCTTGAAAGCTTTTATAGCAAAGCATTGGTGGTGGCTAAGTTTGTTGTTGGTGACAATAAGTTTTGTTATTTGGAAGAGGTTAAAGGGCAGACCTAGAGGCAGACTAGAGATAGAGATTCCGTTGCGAGATAGAATTATTAATGAAATCAATGCATTAGAAAAGTCAAAAGGTTATGAAACAGATTTAAAAGAATATTATTTTCAATTATCAGTGATTGTTCGAAATTTTTTAAGCGAACACTATAGCTTGCGCTTGTTGGAGTATACCACTTCTGAAGTTCGCGGGGTATTGACGCAGTACAAAATATCGGCCGATACTATTGACGTAATAGAAAAGCTACTGAATCAATCAGACATGGTGAAGTTTGCGAAATCTCAACCTCCGTTGAACGAAGTGTTCATGATTACAAACGAAGCGAGACAAATTGTTGATGAAGTAGCGTCATTAAATCTAACAAGTAATGAGTGATTTAACGACCATAAAATTTTGGGAATATAATTTTCTTGAACCTCATTGGCTCTGGTTAATTATTTTAGTTCCACTTGTTTTGATGATTAGGTTTTGGGCTAAAACGAAAATGACAGGTTCTTTTAAAACTTCCCGTTCAGAGAAAGATTTAAAAGAAGTTGAATTTAGCTTAGCCAAATGGCTAATATATGGTGTCTATGGTTTGTTGTTTGTTGGTATGAGTTTATTGATTCTTGCCCTCGGTAAACCATATCATCCTGCCGCACCACAAAGTCACGAAGAATTTGGCGAAGGAATAGATATCGTGCTCTGCATGGATATATCAGGAAGTATGATGGCCACAGACTTTCTTCCAAATCGATTAGAAGCGGCGAAAGATGTAGCGATTGATTTTATAGATGGGAGGAAAAGTGATCGTATAGGTTTAGTCGTATTCGAAGGGGAGGCTTATACAGCATGTCCGGCAACGAAAAATCACACCTTTCTTAAAAAAGCAATTAAAGATGTTCAATCAGGCTGGTTGGATCCTGGTACTGCCATTGGAACGGGTCTTGGCACCGCAGTAACACGCTTGCGAAGCGATTCGTTAAAGTCTAAAGTAGTTATTTTATTAACGGATGGGGAGTCGAATAAAGGTGAAATATCTCCGATGGCAGCAGCTGAGTTAGCTAAGAACAAAAATATCAGAGTATACACGATTGGAGTAGGTAAGGATGGATATGTTTCTATGCCTGTGCCTTCAGCTTTTGGACCAATCTTTCAGAATACGATGGTGTCTATCGATGAAAAAGAACTAAAAGAAATTGCAAGTCTAACGGGAGGGGAATACTTTAGAGCCACGGATAACACTTCTCTAAAAGAGATTTATGATAAAATTGAGGCCATGGAGAAAACCCGAATGGTGGAAAAGAATTTTGATAAAGAGCCGCCTTACAATCCTTTAGCATTCATAATTTACGGATTGATAATTATATTTTTGGCGTTGGGTTTAGAAAATTATTTATTTAAAGGAAATGCGTAATAATTCCTACACATATCGAATCCTTTTTATAACTATTGCGGTCATCGTGTGGGAATTAGTTTTTTGGCTTTTGGGTTATCAAATATTAACTGTTTTTCAATTTTCGAGCGATACAGTTTCTGAAAAAATTATTTTTATTTCGCAAAAATACAGCTGGTTAGGGATTTTGCTGCCTGTGTATTGGGTGTTGTATTTTTCCCAAATTCGAGGTAGAAATAGTTATGTAAACTCCATTCCTTCCCCTGAATTGGTCAGTACATTTTTAAGTCCTGTATCTTCGGTTTACTCCTTTTTTCGATATTTCTTAGTGCGTAATGCTATCGTTTTTCTCGTAATAGCCGCCATGCAGCCTAGTTTTGGTAACAAATTAGTAACAGGTAAAGCAAGCGGTGTAGAATTAGTTTTTGCGGTAGATGTTTCCCAATCGATGAATGCGTGTGATATGGCTGATGGAAACTCTCGATTGGAAGCCGCTAAGAGAGCTATGACGCAATTAATGAATCAAACGTCTAGTGCCAAAGTCGGAATGCTCATATTCGCAGGAAGTGTCTACCCTCAACTTCCTTTAACTGCCGATAAGTCTGCTGCCAAAATGTTTATTGAGGAATTATCTACAGATTTAATTTCTAATCAAGGAACAAATGTTGGTCTTGCTTTAGAAAACTCAGTTGAATACTTTTCTGAAGATAAATTGAAAAAAGTAGTCGTGCTTATTACCGACGGTGAAGATCATGAAGGCGGGATTAACTCCTCTATTGCGCTGCTGAAAGAAAAAGGAATAGAACTGTCGATTTTAGGCTTAGGAACTATCAACGGCGGACTAATTCCCGTTGATCCAAAAAGTCCAGTAGCTGGTTATGTGAAAAACGATCTTGGACAGTCAGTTATGACTAAAGTAAACCCTAGGATGTTGGAAGAAATTGCGGGACAAGCGGAAGGAAAAATAGTGGTCTCTTCGGATGCTTTTCCGAATATTAATGCGCTTTTAACTCAAATTAACAACTTAAAGTCAACCAAGCAAGTAGATTTGGAGTTTGAAGTAAAAGAGAATAGATATCGCATACCTTTATCTATTGCTTTAATATGTTTAACGATTTTATTTATAGGGGATTCTTTACGAATCTATTTTACCAAATCGGGATTGAAGGAATGAGAAGTGCAGTCATTATAGCAGTTGTTTTTGTGAGTTCACTTGCGTGGGGGCAAAATTGGCGTGACTCTTTATCAGCAGCTCATTCTGCTTATGCGGAAGGTAATTATAATGAAGCGCATGAAAAGTTTATCAGTGCTCAGCAATTAGCGCCTGAAGGGGTTGATTTATCTAAAGACATTGGGACTTCGGCATACCGAAAGGGAGATTATGAATCTGCGGAAAAAGCGTTTAGCTCTGCTGTAAATAAATCAGAATCCCCTGCTGATCGGGCTAGGAAGTGGCATAATATTGGAAATGCTCAAATGAAGCAGAAAAATTATTCAAAAGCGGTAGATAGTTATAAGCAGGCCTTGAGAGAAAATCCTGCTGATGAGAATACACGCTATAATTTATCTGAAGCTAAACGTCGTTTGCAAAAAGAAAAAGAAGAGCAGCAGAAAGAACAAAATAATCAAGAAAACCAAGACAATCAGGATAAGCAAGATCAACAAGGTCAAAGCGATCAGAATCAGCAAAATAATCAAAACTCTTCGGGTCAAAGTAACCAACAAAACTCACAAAACCAGCAGGATTCACAAAAGAATAACGGGCAAAATGGTCAGTCCTCCTCTTCTGAAGAACAAAAGCTATCAAGCAAGAAGACAGAAAGAATGCTGGACGAATTGATGAAAAAAGAAATGGAAACGAAGCGGAGAGTCCATGGCTTAGGCACTGGTGGAAAGGATGAACAAGTAAAGTCTGGAAAACGATGGTAAGAGTCTTTTGTCTTTCATATCTATTTTGTTGTATTTCCCTAGCTTCATTTGGGCAACAGGCTTACCTTGATTTACAAATAGAACCATCAACAGCAGAGGTCGGTCAACAAGTTATTATTGTATTGCGCACAAATGCTGAAGGTGACCTGGAGTTCGAATTGCCGGATGAGTTTATACAGAGTGGAGGAGTACAGTCGGGAATGTCTTCTTCTATTAATTATGTCAATAATCAAGCACAAGTCGAGAAATATAGCTATCAAAAAATTGCTGGTCATTTTGAGGAGCCAGGAAAGTTTAAAATCGGTCCTGCAAAATTGAGAACGCCTTCTGAAGAACTGGTGTCGAATTCATTTATCGTAAACGTAATCAAGCCGATCAATATGATTAGCGAGGACCCAAGTAAGAACTTGAATGACCCAATTTTTGGAATTATTCAGCAGTCATCCAAAGAGATTTATGAAGGGGAATCGCTACTGTTAGAGGCTAAGATTTATTCGCAAGTAGATATTATTCAAATTGATAGATTTAAAAACGTGGAATTTCAAGGTCCATCAGAAACACAATTATTGCATACCAGTAGTGAAGTAGATAGAAATTTTGAGCAAATTAGAGGTCGAGATTTGCTGACGTTTAAAGCTGGGAAGTCGATAGTTTTCCCAGAAAGAACAGGAACATTTGAAATCTCTTCTTTTGAAATGACTATTTTTTGCACCGACGCAAGGTCTATGTATCCTTCCCGTGTAAATATAAAATCGAATGAAAGTTTTGTAAAGGTGAAGCCATTACCAAATGGTGCTCCTGCTTCTTTTATTGGTGCAGTTGGTGAGTTTTCCATCTCGGCTAAAGGTAAAACACAAGAAGTTGAACAAGGAAAAGTATTTGAACTTGTTGTCGAAATTAGTGGAGTAGGAAATACACATAATATAGAAGCTCCTCAAATCACGCTACCAAAAGGACTGGTTATTTATGGGGATCCAACGGAAGAACTAAAAGTTAATTTCTCCAGTAGGGGAGTCGAGGGGACTAAAATTATCACTTACTACATTCAGGTTAATAGAGCAACAAATGTGGAGATACCAGCTATTGAGATTGGGTATTTCGATCCAAATCAAGAAGTGTATAAAGTGCAATCCACTATTCCTATTCGTTTAAAAGTTATTCCAGATGAAAATAACGCTTTAAGTGTTGCTGGAAATTTAGAGAAAATAAGTGTGGAAGAGGCTAAGGATTTTCAAGGACCAATGATCGAGAAGTCTGAATTATCGAATAGCTCGATTGTAAGTATCCGAGTTTTTGGCGCTTTAACTGGTGTTCCTCTCGCTTTGGCAATTGTTTTTGGTTTAATGGTGAGATATAGAAAAGAGAATGAGGATAAGCTAGCCATAAAGCTAATGACTAAAAATGCGTTGCGAAATGCAAAAGATAGCCTTTTGGAAATCAAATCGACCAGTGACTCGGAGGTGTTTGGAAGGTTAAGCTCTATTTTGACGTGTTATTTATCTGAAAAATGGAATTGTGCACCTGCCGAAATCACAAGAGAATTAGTAAGTGTGAAGAGAGACGAGGGTGCTATTGATGTCCCTATCTCCAATGAACTGAAAGACCTTCTTGATGTTTTTGATGGTGCTAGATTCGGTGTTGTAGATGAGCATTCAGCGGAAAACACCATGTTGCGAACAGAGGAAATCATCTTGAAAATAGATAAAGTAAGTTGATCACATGAAGCACCTGCTCTATATATTTTTTGCTGTTATTCTAACTTCTCCGGCATTTAGTCAATCTAAATTTGAACAGGGGCTAAAGTCAATGGCAGAAGAAAATTGGCAAGAAGCTATTACGTTGTTCACAATGGATAGCGACAGCAGTCATTCTGTAGAGTCTGAATACAATATTGGATTGTGTTACATAGGTTTAGAGGATTTCAATTCGGCACTGTATTTCTTTGAAAAAGCGTTAACATCTTCACCTGCAAATGAACAGATAATCATTAATGCAAACCTTTCATTTAAAAAACTGCAGCCAGAAGGTGCTTGGACTCATCCTTATAATGGATTAAAAAGAATGATTCTTTCCTTAAGTATAAATTCTTGGATCTTTTTATCTCTTTTGTTGACAGTACTTTTGTCATGGGTGATATATTTATTAGTGTTAAAAGAGAAATCATCGAATAATCGAAATAGTATAATTTTAGTAATTAGCATTCCCATTTGGTTCTTCACTCTTTTTGGCGTGTATGTGGCGCACAATCACGCGAGCGAACTTCATTACCTTCTTCCTAAGAATGCGAATGTATCTTCTTTTCTTACGGTCGACGGAATTGAATCTGAGGAAAAGCTACAAATTGGTAAGCGATATGAGGTTATTACTGGAACTCAAAGTGAATGGGTTCGGTTTAAAGGCGGAACAAATAAATCGCTATGGATTAGAAAGTCAGATGTGAATATCTATTAACTCACTTTTCGCTCATGAGCATTAAGCCATCTTTATCGATACGACCATGCTTCACATGTTGAAATGAGTTAACCAAACGGTTGTCGAAAGGAGCTTTTACCTTTATATAATTCTCGGTAAACCCATGGAGATAACCATCATGGTCTTCATTTTCCCAAAGTACAGTTCCAGACTTCCCTATTTGCGATTCATAAAAAGCGCGTTTTTTCTTTTCAGATAAGATATGTAACATTTTACTTCTATCACGTCGTACATGAATAGGCACACTGTTTTCCATCTTTTTTGCCGTAGTATTAGCTCGTTCAGAATAAGTGAAAACATGTAAGTAAGAGATGTCTAAATTATTCAAGAAATTATAGGTAGTCATAAATTCCTCGTCTGTTTCTCCAGGAAAT
>Ga0136559_1000261_pt1 | contig 18193 bp, 21 predicted proteins | sample AntRauMeHopE1496_FD_104633 | JGI IMG/M metagenome (GOLD analysis project Ga0136559, IMG submission 104633) | Saline lake microbial communities from Rauer Islands, Antarctica - Metagenome Hop E1 #496 | ecosystem: Environmental > Aquatic > Non-marine Saline and Alkaline > Saline | place... | reverse complement strand
CAATTTCTAAATGCTGCTTTATTTTCCATGTAATTTATCTCTTTGTCCTGACTAAACGACCCGTAATATGAGCCGATTGCGATTAATTTTTCTTCATTTAAATCACAAAAAAAGTCCTGAAAATGCTCCAGGACTTTAAATGTATATGTGTTCATAAAACGACTACACGATATTGCCTGTTCCTAACGCGTAGAAATGCCATAAGCACCAAGTGTGTGTTGTTGTTTTCATAATAGGCGGCTAAATTAAGACAGAAAATCCACACGGTCTGATAAATTGCACTTAAAATTTTAATAAAGCTGCGGTTTGTAAATAAGTTCGCTTTCGCGAAAGCAGCATACTAACAATTCCTATCTTTACCATATGTCTATAGAAGTTCAGAATATATCAAAATTTTACGGAGACCAAAAGGCGCTAGACGACGTGTCTTTTTCCATAAAACAAGGCGAAATAGTAGGTTTTCTCGGCCCTAACGGTGCTGGCAAATCTACCCTTATGCGCATTTTAACAACCTATCTTAAAGCCGACTCGGGTACAGCAACCGTGCAAGACCACGATGTAGTGACCCAGCAAAAAGGCGTGCAAAGTTGTGTGGGCTACCTGCCCGAAAATAACCCGTTGTACCCAGACATGTATGTAAAGGAATATCTGGAGTTTAGTGCCCGTGTTTATGGGTTAAAAAATGCTGAAGAACGCATTAATGAAGTCATCACACAAACCGGCCTCGCAGCCGAGTCGCACAAGCAAATAAACCAACTTTCTAAAGGATATAAGCAACGTGTGGGCCTTGCAAATGCACTATTGCACGACCCCAAAGTACTTATTCTAGACGAGCCTACCACCGGACTGGATCCTAACCAGCTAGTAGAAATACGCCAACTGATACGCAAAATAGGGCGCGATACTACGATATTGCTATCTACACACATTATGCAAGAGGTAGAGGCTATGTGTGACCGTGTGATTATTATAAATAAAGGCAAAATAGTCGCAAACGACCTGATTAAAAACCTGAAAAGCGACAGTAATCAACTTATAGAAGTAGAATTTGACTACCGAGTAGAAAAAGAATTACTTCAAAAAATTAAGCGTGTGCGCGATGTACGCGAGCTGCATGGTTTTAATTATGCACTCGTTTTTGAAACCCAAGACGATATGCGCAGTGCGGTTTTTGACTTTGCACATGACCATGGTTTGAAGATTTTGGCACTTAATAAACGCAGTAAGAATTTAGAGGCAATGTTTCAGGAGCTTACGGGTAGTTAGTGTTTCGTATTTAGATGGTAGTGAGCTTTTGAGCTTTAAGCTGTGATCTGTGAGTTTTTGAGATGTGAGTTTTTGAGATTTGAGTTGTGAGCGGTGAGTTTTTAGTCTTGAGCTTTTGAGCTTTGAGCTGTGAGCTATGAGCTATAAGGTTTTTTTATTATATAGTTGAGGCCTTATGTTAGGTTATTGAAATAGCGCCGCCCTTTGGGCATGCGCTGAGCCGGGTCTAAGTGGTTAGCAAAAGTGATATTAACCTTTTGAGTTATTCTAACCTCTGAGGTTTGGTACGTGGGCAGTGGCTTTAAAGAACCCTTGGGCTTACTTTTTTAAATCGTAGTATGTGAATTTATAACGTTCCCATTCATAGGTGCGGACTCAAATCCGCACCTATGAATAGATTTGGAAGTTGCAATTATTAAGGCGCATCTTTGCACATGCAAAAACCAAATCGCCTCTACTACCTTATCACCCTACAATACCTAGGTTTCCGTTATCACGGCTGGCAAAAACAACCGGACAAGCCTACTGTGGAGCGCATGGTCACGAGAACCTTGCGTTTTGTGCTGGGTCACCATAACTTTAAAGTACTCGCTGCTGGTAGAACCGATGCCCGCGTGTCTGTAAACGAGTCTGTTATCGAATTATTTCTAGATGACAAAGCGGTTGCATTAGCCCAGTTTCTCGTGGATTTTAATCAGAATTTGCCTAGCGATATACGTGCACTGGCGGTACGTGAGACAACCGCGCAATTTAATGTAATACAACATCCCAAGCTCAAAGAATACATTTACCTATTCTCTCACGGGGAAAAGTTTCACCCATTTTGCGCGTCGCTTATGGTGTATATGAAAACCGAGCTGGACATCGCGCTCATGCAAGAGGCTGCGGTGCTTTTTGAGGGCACAAAAGATTTTTGGTCATATGCCTACAAGCCTAATGATACGACAGATACGGTTTCAACCGTTATAAAATGTTATTTAGAACCCAACACGCTTTTTACGGCAAACTTTTTCCCTGAAGAGAGTTTTTGTTTTCGCGTAAGCGGTGCAGGTTTTAAAAGACACCAAGTGCGACTTATGATGGGTATGCTGTTTGATTTGGGTATGCATAAGTTTACCTTAGATGAGTTTAAAGAAACTCTAGACGGTAGTAAAAAAATTCACTTGTCGCATATCGCGCCGTCTAGCGGGCTTATGCTTTATAAGACGGAATTGACGTACTAATTATGAAAGGGTTTTGTTTGTTTTAAACTTAAAACTAAACTGAAGGGCTGAGATAGTGCGCTGCGTTTATCGAAGTACATTGGAAGCCTGAATTTACATTTGAAAAAGTGTTACAACAAGCTTAATACTAGCGGCGTTGTAAGACAAGAACTGTTTTACGATTTTCACGTTTATCGCAAAATCTCAAAAAACGTACGTGCACCCTTGCTTACTTTTAACACTTTAGTATGAAAAAGGTATGTGCGGTGTTGTATTTTTCTGTCCTAAATCTATATTATGAAAAAAATACTATTTCTCGCTGTTGCGGTGTTGTTCTCAACGACGGTTAGCGCACAAAAATTTGACAAAATGGATAATAGTCCTATGGATGCAGCGTTCTTTCCTGCTGCTGCTGCAAAACGCCAGTTCCAAAAAAGTGATGCTCAAAAAGCAGCTTTAGAACCACAAATACGTGTGCTCTATGGCAGACCAGCACTTAAAGGTCGTGAGGTGTTTCCTGGAATCACAAAATATGGCGAGGCGTGGCGCGTAGGTGCAAATGAGAGTACGGAACTATTACTTATGAAAAATGCAACCATAGGCGGTAAAATGATACCAGCCGGACGCTACTCTATCGTTATAACGCCTACTGAAAAGTTATGGACAATACATATTAACTCAGAAAATGACGGTTGGGGAAATTATAGCCACAAACCTGAACTAGATGTTGTGACTACTGCAATTCCCGTAAGCATGGACACAGAAAGTTTAGAAAACTTGAGCATGGCATTATACAGTCCTAACGACGATAATGTGGTTCACTTAAAAATAGGCTGGGGCTTATACCGGGTCGAAATGCCTATAACGATGGCTAAGTAATTTATGATTAAGGGGTTATGAGTGAAGACTTATGAGTTCCTATTTTTGTAACGTTTTTAGAGGCTGAATTTTTTAAATTTAGGTTTGGACATAAGTTTAAATTTAAAAACACATGAGTTTCCTAAGAGTCGTTATTTTAAATGACAAAATCGTCGCAATGTTGTTCAACTTGCGGCGATTTTTTTATGCTATATGATTGTGGTTCGTTCTCCCTGCCGGTCCGGTAGGCCGCTTTCGCGAAAGCACACTTCTTAAAAACAGTGCTAATTATAAAAAAATGATACCTATTTTAAGCCTCAGGTGCGAGCTCTATAACGAGGCCGTCCATGGCTTCTGAAATGGGCAACTGGCAACCTAGACGGCTGTTTTCTTTTACGTTTTGGGCTTCCCACAGCATGGCTTGCTCGTCATCATTGCGCTCGCCTAAATCGTGGTCACTTATAATGTAACACTGGCATGTCGCACACATGGCCGTACCGCCACAAAAGGCCTCAACAGGCAGCTCGTACACTTTACAAAGCTCCATAATGTTCATAGCCATGTCTGTAGGTGCCTCTACTGTATGCTTGACACCTTCACGGTCTATAATATGCACGGTAATGTCAGACATGTGCGTTTTCTATTTTTTTAATCACCGCTTTTTCGGCCTCTTTGCGTGACCCGTCAAAACCGTCTATACCGCCCACAGTGGTATATTTCATTACATATTTTTTATTAGGGAAAATGCGCTGGTATGCACTCTGACACATTAAGGTCGCCTCATGAAAACCACAAAGTATGAGTTTAAGCTTACCCGGATAGGTGTTTACATCGCCTATGGCATATATACCCGGAATGTTAGTCTGGTAGTCGAGTGTGTTATCTACTTTAATAGCATTTTTTTCTATTTCGAGACCCCAGTCGCCTATAGGGCCTAATTTTGGCGAAAGCCCGAACAATGGTATAAAAGCATCACAATCTATAGCTTCTATACGTTTTGCCTGGTCATAAACAGTAATGTGAACGGACGCTACTTTACCGTCGCCGTTTATGGCTGTAACCTCGGCAGGAGTATATAGTTTTATCTTACCTTTATTAACTAGGTCACTTACCTTTTCTACACTGTCCAGCGCACCACGGAACTCCTCGCGCCTGTGTACTAAAGTAACTTCACTCGCCACATTTGCAAGGAAAATACTCCAGTCCAGCGCACTATCGCCGCCGCCGGCTATGACCACACGTTTATCGCGATATACCTCTGGGTCTTTAATCATGTAATTAACACCGTGACCTTCATACATAGCTATGTTTGCCAGCTCTGGCTTACGCGGTTCAAAAGAACCCAGACCACCCGCTATGGCTACTATTTTTGCGTGGTGTTTTGTGCCTTTATTTGTAGTCACAATAAAACTGCCGTCTTCTTGCTTTTCTATAGTCTGTGCGCGCTCGCCTAGGGTAAAACCCGGTTGAAACGGTTTAATTTGTTCCATAAGGTTCGTGACTAAATCGCCTGCGAGCACCTCAGGAAAACCTGGGATATCGTAAATAGGTTTTTTAGGGTACAACTCAGCGCATTGCCCGCCGGGTTGTTCTAACGCATCTATTAAATGACATTTTAACTTGAGCAATCCAGCTTCAAAAACAGCAAAAAGACCAGTAGGTCCAGCGCCTATTATTAATATATCTGTAGTAATCATAAACAATAAACTAGCAACTTTTATGCCTCACAATTAAGGCAGAACAAAGGTCGGTACTCGTGAGCAGTAAAGCAAGAAGATGTGCGTTAAAAAACGAAATTCCAAGCTCTTAAAATTTCAACTTCTAAAAATTCCAAGCTCTAGGCGATCCCGTGTGTGACGCAAGATTAAATTCCAAATTTGAAGTCGTCCACTGCTTGAAACAAACCAAGTCCCGAGTTCCGAAAATTCTAGGCAATTCCTTACTCAAATACCGACCAAGCGCCTTAAATTAAAAAATTGCACCTTGTTATTTCTAAGTACAAAAATTACTTGTTATCCCTTTCTCTGGGAGAATGCGGCGTTTCATGCCGTGAGCTGTGAGCCACGCGCGAGCGGCCTAAAGTCTGCCCTTGCACCAAATGGCGTTACCCTACTTTTTGAAAATGATCAGCTGGTCATTAAAAGTAGGTTTGTAAGAGTAAAATTCAGGCTGCTCGAGAACATGATGCCGTCGTTAAAAAAACCCAGCTCAACACAATCCCGTGAAAACGATGTTTTTATAAAAGGTTCTGCGGGCGCTAGGCTAGTTGCAAGCTGGCTAGTGTATCCCGTATAAGGGACAGCACCTATAAACAATTACGATTTTATTTATAAACCAGCAAATCTGACCTGTTTCCTACTTTTATAATATCTGAAAGTAAACCCCGAGCGGTAACCTCGCGACCGGCACCAGCACCTTTTATGACAAGCGGGTGTGTTTTGTAACTCGATGAATATATCTCAAAAAAGCCATCGCTACCCGTTAACTGCCCTGCCGGGCTGTCTTTTTTTACTTTTTGCAAGGAAACGGTAAGCTGCTTTGTGGTAACGTTTAGTGTTCCTAAGTGTCTCAGAACCTCGTCGGGAGCTAGGTTTTGCCGCAGCTTATGAAACGGCTCGTCTAACTGTTGCACCTCGCTCAGAAAGGTTTGTAAATCTACTTGCTGTAGTGCCGGGGTAACTAGGTTTTCTATAATAATATCGTCAAAATCTAACTTTAAACCAGTTTCTCTAGCAAGCACAAGCAGTTTGCGTGCAACATCGTTCCCAGACAGGTCTTCTCTAGGGTCAGGCTCTGTATAGCCTTGGGTGAGTGCGTCTTTAATAATGCTGGAAATGGGTGTTTCTTCTTGGGAAAACCTGTTAAAAATATAACCCAGCGAACCCGAAAAAACACCATTAATGGTCGTAATCCCGTCGCCACTATTTGCAAGGTCTCGCACAGTTGCCACTATAGGTAAACCTGCACCTACATTTGTCTCATACTCAAAACTAAGGTTGTTCACGTACAACTCGTTACGCAACTCGTCGTAAAAAGTTTGTGACAAGGTGTTTGCAATTTTATTTGCGGTAACGATGTGAAAACCATGTTGCGCTAGTTCTGGATAAAACGCAGACAGTTCTTTACTAGCAGTAGCGTCTACGGCAATGCGCACCTCATCGTGCAACAACGCAGCATTATAAAAACTGTCTGCTTGTCTAGGTAAAGCCAGGTCTGCAAAGTTTGCTTTCCAGTTTGTTTGCACACCTTTTGCATTTAACAGAACCCTTTTAGAATTTGCCAGCCCTACTATGCGCAGGTCTAACTGGTGTTTTTCTTTAAAAAAAGAATGTGCTGCGAGCACTTGGTCTATGAGCGTGCTGCCCACGTTTCCTATGCCGAATATATATAAATGAATGGTTTTCATAAGTTTGTTTTTTAGTAACATGGCGCCGCCACGTGCGCCTTTTTTAAAGCAATAAGTTGATTTATAAGTATTGCAGCCACCTGATCGTGTTCTATTAAAAAGGCATCGTGGCCGTGTATGCTATGAATATAATGATGCGACACTTCTCTAAAAGGTTTTAACAAAGCAACCGTTTCCTCATCTTCTTGTGGCACAAAAAACCCGTCAGAATCTATAGAAACGACACAAATACGGGTGTCACTATTTTCAAGCGCTTGCAGCAAATTATTGTCGTGGGCGCTTGTAGCATTTACCGTTGTAAGTAAATGATTTACCAGCTTGTAAGCCGGCAATGTAAACCTGCCTTTAAGTGCGTTACCGTGATAGTCTAACCAGTTTTGTACTTTAAACTGGTTTGTTTTCTCGCGATTAAATTTATGCTTTAGACTCTCAGGCGAGCGGTAAAAAGTCATCGCATGCTTGCGGGCGTCTATAACCGGTTGCGACGAGTTTTCTAGAAACGCCCGCTGCACATGACAACAAGCTACGAGCCAGTCTGTCGCTTTCCAGTCTGCGGCTATGGGTATAATGGTGCTAAAAAGCTCTGGTGCCTGCACTACCATTTCCCACAAAAGAGAACCACCTATACTGCCACCTATACCTGCATGTATGTAGCAAACCCGCAACTGCTTGAGTGTTTCTATAAACGCGGTTGCGACATCGCCCAGCGTCCAGTCTTGATAGTTATAAATTAAATGATCTACATCGCCATCATATCCGTTACCGGGTATGTCTATACAAATTATAGTAAACTTGTTTGTATCTATAGCCTTTCCAGCGCCTACTTGCTGTTGCCACCAGCTCATTACTGCGCTATTTCCAGTTAGTGCATGGTTTACCAGTATGATGGGCGCCGTATGTAACGCGCGCCCATAAAGCCGGTAAGAGACGGTCACCTGTTGCACATGACCGTTTCTTAATTTAAAAGCATTTAAAGCGATATGTTTTAAGTGTTCACCCATTATGCAAGAACTGTTTTGTCTACTGTTTTAAAGGCAATCTCTAAATCTGCAATCAGGTCTGTAATATCTTCTAGGCCTACTGACAGGCGTATTAAGTCCTTAGTAACCCCTGTTGCAAGCTGTGAATCGTCAGACAGCTGCTGGTGTGTGGTACTTGCAGGGTGAATAATGAGCGATTTACTATCGCCTATGTTTGCTAGTAACGAGAACACCTGCGTACTGTCCACAACCTTTTTTGCAGCTTCATAACCACCTTTAACGCCAAAAGTTACAATACCGCTCTGGCCTTTGGGCAAATATTCTTGTGCAAGTTTATAGTATGCGTTTTGTTCGAGTCCGGGGTAATTTACCCATGCCACCTCTGGTCTGTTTTGCAACCATTTTGCAAGTTCTAGCGCATTTTTAGAATGCTTGTCCACACGCAGGTTTAGGGTTTCTAAACCTTGTATGATTTGCCACGCGTTAAACGGCGATATTGCCGCGCCTAAATCCCGCAAACCTTCTATGCGCACCTTTGCAATAAAGCTAGCTTCTTTTAAAACCTCAGCATAAACCAGCCCGTGATAACCTGCGCTAGGCTCTGTAAACTCTGGGAATTTGCCGTTTGTCCAGTCAAATTTTCCTGCATCTATAATCACACCGCCCAGTGCGGTACCGTTCCCGTTTATATATTTTGTAAGGGAATGAATGACAATATCTGCACCGTGAGCGATTGGATTTAATAAGTAGGGCGTTGCCACGGTATTATCCACAATAAGGGGCACTCTCGCTGCTTTGGCCTGCGCACTTATTTGCTTTAAATCTAGTACGTCCAGTTTCGGGTTTCCTAAGGATTCTACAAAAATGGCACGGGTGTTTTCTTGTACAGCTTTCGCGAAAGCGTTATCATCACTAGGGTCTACAAACGTAGTAGTTATGCCCAGTCTAGGTAGTGTAACCGATAGCAAATTGTACGTGCCGCCATACAACGAGCTACTCGCGACGATGTGGTCGCCAGCACGCAATAATGTGAGCAAGGTAGTAGCAATAGCGCTTGTACCAGATGCTGTTGCGACTGCTGCAATACCACCTTCTAGAGCTGCAAGCCGCTGCTCTAGCACGTCTACGGTGGGGTTGTTAATGCGTGTGTAAATGTAGCCAGGCTCTGTAAGCGCAAAAAGGCTTGCCGCGTGGTCGCTGTCTTTAAAAACGTAGGCAGTAGACTGGTAAAGCGGTACTGCTCGTGTACCGCCATGTGCTTGAAAATCGTGTCCTGCGTGCAGGGCTTGTGTTGAAAATTTTTGAGACATTGTTGTTTCTTTTTTAGTTAAAAAATGGATTAAATGCTCAATGCCAAAACGAAAAAAACCAGCTGACCGGCGTGAGCCAGAGAACGGGAATCAAAAAAGAAACTAGAATAAGTATAACGTACTTATTTGCGTATCATCTATCTCAATTACTTGAGCAGCATTTAGCACCTTCTTAACGATTGTTAAGGGTTGCTAAGGAGTCGACGGGTCTGTTCCCTCGTCCTTTCTTGATAATTTCAAAATGGTTATGAACTTGAGTACAAAGATTCACTCTTTAAATCGTAAAAACCAAATTTTTAAGAACATTTTATAGCAATTAATTTATAAAGCCGAACTAACTATCTTATAAACATTGTTTTACGTCACTTTTTTTATGTGCTTTTGAAAACTTTTCAGAAATACCGGAAAAGAGTCGTTCGTGCTGCTTTTAATAAGTATAAGGCACTTAATATCCATTTTTTAAATCGATAAAGAGTTATGCTTTTGGTACTTAAACCAAAAACTGAAATAAGTAGGGCTTGTCATTTAAATAGTCTCCGTAAAATTTATGAAGTTTCATTTTTGCGATAAGCGGTGCTAAATCTTCAGGAGATTTAAGTTCTATTCCGACAACAGCCGCTCCGTTCTCCCGATTTGTTTTTTTGGTGTATTGAAAATGGGTAATATCATCAGTTACACCTAAAATAGCTACTACAAACTCGCGCAGGGCACCTGCTCGTTGTGGGAATTTAAGAATGAAATAGTGTTTTAAATTTGCATGTAGCAAAGCACGTTCCTTCATCTCGGGGGTGCGCGTGATGTCGTTATTGCTGCCACTTACGATACATACCACGCGTTTACCTACAATCTCTTCTCGCAATAAACCTAGCGCTGTAATACTCATTGCACCTGCTGGTTCTACAATAATAGCTTGCGTGTTGTACAGGTCTAGGATAGTCTGGCAAATAGCGCCTTCTGGCACTGCCATGACCTGATCCAGGTACATTTTACAAATCTCAAAATTGCGGTCGCCCACGCGTTTTACAGAAGCCCCATCTACAAAACTATCTATGGTTTTAAGTGTTGTGTTTGTTTTTAAGGCAATGGATGTACCCATAGAAGGTGCGCCCAGTAATTCTATGCCTATAACTTTTGTTTGAGGTGACAGCTTTTTAAAGACGGTAGAAACACCAGCTGCTGAACCACCGCCGCCTACGGGCAAGATAAGATAATCTACAGGGGACGTAGTTTGTTCTACAATTTCAAGACCTACAGTTGCCTGTCCTTCTATCACAAAATCATCGTCAAACGGGTGAATAAAAGTTTTACCAAATTGCTCGTTTTCTACCATCGCAGCGGCATAAGCATCGTTAAAAGTGTCGCCCGTTAAAACTACTGTTCCATAGGAACCACCAAACATTTTTACCTGTTGGACTTTTTGTTGGGGTGTAGGTAAGGGCATATAAATAGTACCCGGTATTTCCAAAAGTTTACAAGAGAATGCCCCACCTTGTGCGCGATTGCCAGCACTGGCTCAAACAATACCTTTTTTAAACACAGCAGGGTCTGTAGTTGCCATTTTATTGTAAGCGCCTCTTATTTTGTAAGAACGTACCCGTTGCAAATCTTCCCGTTTAAAAAAGACATCTCAATTATACTGCGCAGAGTAATAATCGTTACGTTCTAGAGGCGTTACATAAGCCACATCTTGCAATCGCTGTGCAGCTTGTCTAACGCGCTCTATACTAGGCCCCAATTGTGCTGTTTTAAGTGGCATAAATTTATATGAATTTCATCTCGCGCATCGCACCACGTAATACAGCTCCTACCTGTTCTATCTCGTCACTGCGTACTGCGTTATTAATGGCTATTAACTCTAAATTATCAACGTGTTCTGTGGCTGTTGCAAAAGCATTTCCTATCACGTTTTTGTCCAGTTTGTTTACAAAATCTGCAACTAACGGTTTACATGCGTGGTCAAACAGGTAACAACCATACGCTGCCGTGTCAGATATAATACGGTTCATTTCAAACAGTTTTTTGCGCGCAACAGTATTTGCTATAAGAAGCAACTCATGCAGGGACTCGTAATAAGCAGACTCTGCCACAATACCTTGACGCTACCATGGTTTCAAATGCGAGTTCCACACCTGATTTTATAAATGCTACGATGGCTACCCCATGGTCAAAATATGGCTGATCACTTAGTGTATCAACGCTTGCAGTAGATTTTTCAAAAGCAGTATTTTCTGTAGCAGCCCGCCAGATAAGTAAATTCTTGTCATCATTATGCCACTCTATAATCATGGTACTGGAAAAATGTCCGGACATGATATCGTCCATATGTTTTTGAAAAAGCGGTTTTAAAAGCACCTTTAATTCTTCAAACAGCTGGTGTGCTTTTATTTTAGAAACGTTGTCTAGCCGGTCCATCATGTTTGTAACGCCCCCCATGTTTAAGTGCCTCTGTAATGCGTTCCCAACCATTCTGTATGAGTTTAGATGCATAAGCTGTTTCGGTTCCTTGCGCGGCCATTTTGTCGAAAAGTAGGACAGAGGCTGTTTGTAACACGCCACACAGTATGGTTTGCTCGCCCATCAAATCACTTTTTACCTCGGCCGCAAAAGACGATTCAAGCACGCCGGCTTTATGGCCGCCAGTAGCAACGGCATAAGCCTTTGCCTGTTCCCAGCCTTTGTTTCCTGGGTCGTTTTCTGGGTGTACGGCAATTAACGTAGGCACGCCAAAACCGCGTTTATACTCCTCACGTACTTCAGAACCTGGACATTTAGGGGCTACCATTATGACAGTAATATCTTCTCTTATGCGCTGACCTTCTTCTACAATGTTAAAACCATGTGAGTATGAAAGGGTAGCTCCTTGTTTCATGAGCAGCATTACCGCGGTTACTACTGCACTATGTTGCTTGTCTGGTGTAAGATTAAGCACAAGGTCAGACTGTGGTATGAGCTCTTCATGAGCGCCTAGGTTAAAACCGTTTTCAGTTGCATTTACAAATGATGCGCGTTTATCTGATATCGCTGCTGCTCGTAGTGCATACCTGATGTCGAGACCAGAGTCGCGCATATTTAAACCCTGGTTCAGACCTTGCGCACCACAGCCTATAATGGTTATTTTTTTGTTTTTAAGTGCTGGAATTCCCTGGTCAAACTCTGCCGGTTGCATGAAACGGCATTTAGAGAGTTGCGCTAGTTTTTGTGAGAGTGGTAAACTGTTAAAGTAGTTAGACATGTGATTTGTTTTTACGATTTTAAGAATTGTAGAAGCTTTGTGATTTCCGCAGGTTGTTTTGTGACTGCGACACGGCCTAAGCGATTGAATTGCATAATACCAAAAACGCTTAATTCCCGGTGCAGTAAATTTACCTCGCTACTCCTACCTGATTTTTCAAGAACAAAATAGTCTTTGTTAACAGTAACAATGCGCGCGTTACTTTCCTAAATGATATTCTGAATTTTCCGTTCTTCAAACAGTAAGTCCAACTTAATTTTAAACAAGCATGACTCTCGATAAATGGTCTCATCTTCTGTATGATAATAGGCTTTTATAACCTCAATTTGTCGGTCTATTTGCGCTATGATTTTTTTAATTTGCTCCTCGCGGGTACGCACGAGCAAAGTCCATCTAAAAACATTATCAATTTCCGACGGTGAGCTGTTAATGCGCTCTATGTTTACATGCCGGCGTTGAAAAATACCCGAAATGCGGTTGAGTAGGTTTATGTTGTTTTTGTTATAAATGGATATTGTATAAGGGGATTTTTTTGTTTTTATATTTTGTGATTTTAATTCTTTTACTACCTAGCAATAGGCTTTTCACTTCGTGCTTTTTATTAATTAACGAGTAGGTTGTATTCCTTAAGCCTCATGCTCATTGCGCTTTGTTCTGTTTACGCTTTCGCGAAAGCGTGACGATAACGAGTTTATGCCGCTGCATAGCGACGCCAAGTGCGCACCTTAATAGTACTCAAGTCGTATTTCTGAAACAGATGCTCCTGTGGGAATCATAGGAAACACGTTGCCCTCTTTTTCAACGCGCACTTCTAGAAAATAAGCCCCTGGTGCTACCGTTATTTCAGCTACTGCGCTGTCTAGCTGATCGCGGTCTTTAACGCGTTTTGCTGGAATGCTATAAGCCTCTGCAATCTTTATAAAATCTGGATTTATAAGCTCAGTACTGGCATAGCGTTTATCAAAGAACATTTGTTGCCATTGCCTCACCATTCCTAAACCTCGTTATTGAGCACCACAATCTTAACAGGGACTTGGGTTTGAAAAATAGTTCCCAGTTCTTGTATGGTCATCTGGTAGTCACCGTCGCCTATAACGGCTACCACATCGCGTTCCGGCGCGGCTAATTTTGCACCTATGGCAGCCGGTAAAGCAAAACCCATAGTGCCCAAACCACCAGATGTTATATTGCTGCGCGTTTGCATAAATTGTGCGTAGCGACAGGCAACCACCTGATGCTGCCCCACGTCTGTAACCACAGCGGCATTACCGGCGGTGTGCCTGTTTATGGCCGCAATAGCTTCGGCCATGCTTATGTTTTCAGAAAGTGGTTTGAGATCGTGGCGCATACCTTTTTCTTGCTCTACAGTATCTAATTCGTCAAAACGGGTCAACCAGCTAGGGTGGCTATTTTTTTCTATTAACGGTAATAATTGCGTTAAGGATTCTTTTGCATTACCCAACACAACAACATGTGCATGTACGTTTTTATGAACTTCGGCAGGGTCTATTTCAAAATGTATGACCTTTGCTTGTTTTGCATACCGCGACAAGTCGCCAGTTACGCGGTCGTCAAATCGCACGCCTATGGCTATGAGCACATCACACTCATTTGTAAGTACGTTAGGTGCATAATTGCCGTGCATTCCTAGCATACCTTTATTAAGTGTATGTGTTGTTGGAACTGCGCTCGCACCCATAATGATCCACGCGTCAGGGATACCTGCTTTTTCTATTAGCGCAATTAATTCTTGTTCTGCCTCACCTAAAATAATGCCTTGACCCCAAACTATAAAAGGTTTTTTAGCGCTATTAATAAGTGCTGCTGCCTGTGTTATGGCAGCTAGGTTGAGGTCTGGAACCGGCACATAACTGCGTATAGATGTACATTTACGATAGGCAAAATCAAATTCTTGAAACTGCGCATCTTTTGTTATATCTATTAACACGGGTCCAGGACGACCGTTTTTTGCTATGTAAAATGCTTTTGCTAGTACCTCTGGTATATCGCGGGCACCTGTTATTTGTGCATTTTATTTTGTGACGGGTGTAGAAATGCCTACAATGTCTGTTTCTTAAAAGGCATCTGTCCCTAGTACATGTGAGGCTATCTGTCCTGTTATGCACACTGGCGGTGTGGAATCTATTATTGCGTCTGCCAGGCCTGTAATTAAATTTGTAGCGCCTGGTGCTAATGTTGCTATGGCTACACCCACTTTATTAGAAATACGCGCGTAGCCTTGTGCTGCATGTGCTGCGCCTTGCTCGAGGCGGGTAAAAATACGTTTAAGCTCTTGTTGGTACCCATGCAACTTATCGCTTTAAGGCATAATCGCTCCACCTGGATATCCGAAAATAATTTCTACGCCTTCAGCGAGTAAACACTTGATAATCGCCTCAGCACCTGATCGTTTTTCAGTTGTTTCTAGGGTAGTGCGCTTTAAAACGGTACGTTGATTTTTCATACTGGTGGTTTTTGGGTTTTGTTTTTTGCTATGTTTTTTGTTTTTTTTAAAACTCGTCTGTTACACAGCCTGTAGATGCTGACGACACCGTGCGTGCATATTTATACAACACACCTCTAGAAAACTTAAGTGGCGGTGCTTGCCATGCCTGCTTGCGCATTGTAAGCTCTTGCGCTGTAACTTCTAGGGTAATGCTGTTTGTAACTGCATCTATATTTATAAAATCACCATCTTTTACCAGTGCGATAGTGCCACCATCTTGTGCCTCTGGTGTAATGTGACCTACCACAAAACCATGGGTGCCACCAGAGAAACGCCCGTCTGTAATAAGGGCAACATCATTTCCTAAACCAGCACCTATAATGGCTGCGATAGGCTTTAATATTTCGGGCATGCCTGGGCCACCTTTAGGGCCTTCATAGCGTATCACGACTACATCGCTTTTTTTTACTTTACCATCGCGTATACTATCGTTTGCATCGCACTCTCCGTTAAAAACAATAGCCTTGCCCCTAAACTGCAATCCTTCTTTACCCGTTATTTTTGCCACGCTACCATCTACCGCCAGGTTACCGTAGAGCATGCGTAAATGTCCTGAGGTCTTTATAGGGTTTTCTACTGTTTTTATAACATCCTGACCAGGTGTTAAGTCTGGAACGTTTTCTAAGTTTTGGGCTATAGTTTTACCTGTCACGGTTCTACAGTCGCCGTGAAAAAGGCCTTTAGAAAGTAAATACTTCGTAACTGCTGGAATTCCTCCTATGGCATGCACATCTTCCATAAGGTATTTACCGCTAGGTTTTAAATTAGCTAAAAAGGGTGTGGTGTCACTTATAACCTGCATCTTTTGCCTCGTTTGTGGCAAGAATAGAATTTACATAATGGCCCGTGACTTTTGCATCTACAAAACATGACCTAGGATTGGGACGCTCAAATCTTGAGGTTTTTATGCACAGTAATTTATCGCCCATGTATTTACCCCATTCCCAGCATTGCAATATCACCGCAGAATCTGTGGTTGTGCGCAAACCCATATCGGCATCCGTAATAAAGAACGGTCGTATGTATGCGTCTTGAAGTTTGTTTTTGTCTAATAACTCGTACGTAAGCGCTACTAACTGGTCAGCGGTGTAGGGACAAGAAATGCCCATAAGATTTGCGCCATAAAGCAAGCGATCATCATGCGCTCTAGCTTCAAATACTGCTGCACCGCAATCTGTCTTATAACTTCTTATTCCTTCAAAAAAACCATTACCATAATGCAATGACTGTGAGCACAAACCTGTGCTGGCTTGAGAAGCAACTATCCACTCGCCATTTGAAAAAATAACTGAATCTGATTTAAAATACATCTCTTTACTGTTTATTGTTCTTAAAATTTTAGTACTTCTTTTATGTTTTATTGCTTTAACAAAAACATGACTCGTTCGTTTTAAGGCAAAAAAAACCTTCCCGATAAGGAAGGTTCCTATATACACATAACCACTCCTTATCCTTATGGGGATATGATAATGATTTGAATAATTATAACTTGCTGTAGTGCCATGCTGTAAAACTTCAACCAAACTAAATTACCAACCTAGTATTTGGGGGTTTTTTATTAAAATTTATATTATTTATTTATTTTAAGCATAAAACGACTTTATGCACAATAAAAAAAGGCGATACAGCAATTATTCGTAAAATGAATATGGGATATACCTGACGTTTCTGACGATTTATATTTACGTAAAGCTAAAAATTACCTAAAAGCATCATTGCGAAACGCAAAAATAGTAGCTTTGCATCTTCAAGAGGAAAAATTTGGCTGCTTGCGACCTCGTTTCATGATTATGGAACCTAAACGCTAAAACCGCAACTCGCAATGCGCGATGTAAAAGCCCCTTTTTTACCTCTATTTTTAATCATGTGATTGCGGTTTGTAGCTACTCCGCTTTCGCGAAAGCGTAAACAATATATGCCCTATCTATTTACAAGTGAGTCTGTTAGTGAAGGACACCCAGACAAAGTTGCAGACCAAATAAGTGATGCACTACTCGATAATTTTCTAGCATTCGACCCAGAATCAAAGGTCGCCTGTGAAACACTCGTTACAACTGGGCAAGTGGTTCTTGCCGGCGAGGTAAAATCTAATACCTATATAGATGCAGCGCAAATTGCCCGCGATGTAATCAATAAAATAGGATACACCAAAGGTGCGTACCAGTTTAGCGGCGATTCTTGTGGTGTTATATCGTTAATACACGAGCAGTCACCAGACATTAACCAGGGTGTGGATCGCGATAATAAAGAAGAGCAAGGTGCTGGTGACCAAGGAATGATGTTTGGATATGCAACTAACGAGACTGAGAATTACATGCCTCTTGCATTAGATATATCGCATAAAGTTCTCATAGAACTAGCAAAACTGCGTCGTGAAATGCACGATATTACCTACTTAAGACCAGATGCAAAATCGCAAGTAACCATAGAATATAGCGATGACAACGTGCCACAACGCATAGACGCCATCGTAATCTCTACACAGCATGACCCGTTTGATGAAAACGAAAAAACCATGCTCGCAAAAATTAAGAGCGACCTTATCGAGATTTTGATACCACGAGTTATTGCACAATTGCCTGCTTATGCACAAAAACTTTTTAATGATGCCATAACGTATCATATTAACCCCACGGGTAAATTTGTGATAGGTGGCCCGCACGGCGACACAGGTCTTACTGGCCGTAAAATAATCGTAGATACGTACGGTGGTAAAGGTGCGCACGGTGGCGGGGCATTTTCTGGAAAAGACCCGTCTAAGGTAGACCGCAGCGCGGCTTATGCAGCAAGGCATATTGCTAAAAACCTGGTAGCCGCTGGACTTGCGACCGAAGTGCTCGTTCAGGTTTCTTATGCAATAGGTGTAGTAGAGCCTACCTCTATACATATAGACACTTATGGAACTGCAACGGTAAACATGACCGATGGCGACATTTCTAAAAAAGTAGCAAAACTGTTTGACATGCGGCCAGCGGCCATAGAACGCCGTTTAAAATTGCGCAACCCGATATACTCTGAAACCGCAGCTTATGGACACATGGGTCGTGAACCACGTATAGAAACACTTCATTTTGAATCTCCTTATAACGGTAAAGTAACATGCCAGGTAGAACTCTTTACATGGGAAAAACTGGACATGGTAGATGAGGTAAAGGCAACATTTGGGTTGTAAATATTGCTGATTTCCGATTACGGGTTGCTGGTTGCTGATTTCCGATTGCTGATTTCCGGTTGCAAAAATAAAAAGTGCTTTGCGGGTTGTGTTCACAAGGCATTTATTATCATTTTTTTTTTCGTTGCGTTGCGTTGCGTTGCGTTGCGTTGCGTTGCGTTGCGGGTGGAATAAATTCCACCCTACGGCATCTGCTTAACGATGGTTGCGGGTTGCTGATTTCCGATTGCTGATTTCCGGTTGCAAAAATAAAAGGTGCCT
>Ga0136559_1000258_pt1 | contig 18260 bp, 18 predicted proteins | sample AntRauMeHopE1496_FD_104633 | JGI IMG/M metagenome (GOLD analysis project Ga0136559, IMG submission 104633) | Saline lake microbial communities from Rauer Islands, Antarctica - Metagenome Hop E1 #496 | ecosystem: Environmental > Aquatic > Non-marine Saline and Alkaline > Saline | place... | reverse complement strand
TCGCAATCTTGGTAAGTGGCAGTAATCGGAGATTGATGTCCGTACACGCGTAAGGCAATTTCTAAATTAGGAACTCCTCTGAGGCTGTCTACAGACTGTATCAACGTGCGTTTAGCGATGTCAATTCTATTCTCCTTTCCCCATTTTTGATTCATAGAGTTTGACGCATCAAATAAGAATAAAATACGCGTCAATTCTTCTTTCTGGGCGAGTGTTAGTCCAGAAAGAAAGATAAATGCTATGAATAAAAAGTGTCTCAAATTAATAATCTCCTAGTGTTTCCGTGAGCTGACTTAATGCATCTGCTAATTGTTCTTCATTTGGAGCTACACCATGCCATTTATGCGATCCCACCATAAAGTCAACACCTTGTCCCATTTCTGTTTTCATGATAATGCAAATAGGCTTACCTTGACCAGTCAGTGATTTCGCTTTAGTTAATGTATCTATGATTTCTTGCATGTTGTGTCCATCCATTTCCAATACTTCCCAACCAAAAGCTTGCCACTTTTGATTTAAGTTACCTAATGAAAGCACATCTTCCACATCTCCATCAATTTGTCGACCATTAAAATCGATCGTAGCAATTAAGGTGTCAATCTTTTTAGCAGAGGCGTACATAGCCGCTTCCCAAATCTGACCTTCCTGAAGTTCTCCGTCACCATGGAGTGTATATACTATGCCTGCATCGCCATTTAGCTTTTTCGTTTCGGCTGTCCCTATAGCGACAGATAATCCTTGACCCAGAGACCCCGATGCTACGCGAATTCCGGGTAACCCTTTATCTGTACTGGGGTGACCTTGTAAGCGCGCTCCAAGTTTTCTAAAGGTGGCGAGTTCTTTTGCAGGAAAATAGCCACAACGTGCCAACGTGCTGTACCAAACTGGAGAAATATGTCCATTCGATAAAAAGAAAATATCTTCTCCGATTCCATCCATAGTGAAATGGTTCGGATCGTGTTTCATAATTTTATTGTAAAGTACAGTCAGGAAGTCCGTGCAACCCAATGAACCCCCAGGGTGTCCAGAGTTTACTGCGGCTACCATTCGTACAATATCTCTTCTAGTTTGTGAGGCGATTCGCTCTAAGTCTTTGATTTCCATTACTACAACTTGATTTGGTAAACATTGGCACAAAGCTACATTTTATTTTATCGTAGCGGAGAATAGTGTGGTTGAAGTTATTTACGAGTTTTGAACATTTAGGAACGTGCCACTAGGCCGCGGAATCCTTTTTTTTTATGAATGAAGCGGATAAAAAAAGCGTTGGATAAAAACGAGTTAAAAGAGGTTCTTATCAAGAAATTCGAACTTTTTAATTCCTTTGATGAAATAACTAGTCAGAATAGAACCTCGAAAGTATCCTTTTGTTGAAGGGTTTTTTCTGAGCTGTTTTAATTCCTTGCGTGTTTTGGAAAGGGAGGAAAGTTTCCCGTAGTAAGCGAAATGCGCTTTTATAATTGCCCCAACGTGTTTGAATTTGAACGCAACAGCATATTTGCATCCAGCAACTCCATCTAGTAATAACCGATGAAAAATTTTACCGAAGATCCAGCCATGGTGATTTTTGTGTATGGTGTAAAGACTGTTCCTGAAATTTAGAAATGTTTTGCGCGGGTTTTCATAGTTCAGTGTTCCACCACCAACGTGATAGACAGTGGATGCAGGTTCCACTTGAAAGGAATACCCTTGGTTTTTGGCTCTCCAGCATAAGTCTATTTCCTCCATGTGCGCAAAAAATGTGGCATCAAAACCTGCTAATTGATGATAAACCTTAGCGCGAATGAGCATACACGCTCCTGATGTCCAAAAAACTTCAGTTGGGGAGTCGTATTGCCCTACATCTTCTTCTACGGTATCAAATATACGCCCTCTGCAAAAAGGGTAATAATTTTTATCCATCATACCACCTGCTGCTCCGGCATGTTCGAAATAGTTTTTTCGGTGAAAAGATTTAATCTTGGGTTGCACTCCAGCTATAGCTGTATTGTTTTCTAAAACAGCAACTAATGGTGGAAGCCAATTCGCAGTTACCTCGATGTCCGAATTTAATAATAAGTAATGCGCGTATTGACCTTCTAGTTTAGCGAGGGCATCATTATATCCTTTAGCAAATCCTCCATTGGATGAGTTGATTATGACATTAATTTCCGGATAATTTTCTTTGAGAAATACAACGGAAGTATCTGTAGATGCATTGTCCGCAACAATAATATCAAAACCAACTGAATGCTGAGTAACACTCGGTAAAAATTCTTTTAAGAAGTCAACACCATTCCAGTTGAGAATAACAATAGCTGTGGTAGACATAAACATAAGTTGTCTTAAAAACTATTGTAGTAGAGTGAACTATTACGTCCGTAGTGTTCTTGAAAACCACCTCCTGTTTGACTATCGATGTTCCCGTCAGAAGTATTTCTTTTGTTCAAGGCAAATTGCCATCTATTGTTTTGCAATTCTCCTAACATATCTGAATGCAGCAGTTTGTAATCATTGTTGATGTTCGTCGTGTTGTAAAAAACAAATCTTCTGTTGGAGAAGCGGTCAATCTTATCGTATTGCCAAATTTCATACGGATATTCAGAATTAGATTGAAGCTGCTCGGATAGCTGACTTGGTGGCCCATATTGCAGATAAACACGTCCTCTATCTGTTTCAAAACCAACTTGGTAATTCGTTCCGAATAGTTTTTCTACTTTATAAATTTGAGCGCGATATTTCATCCATTCAGCATAGGCGTTACTTTTTGAAGTTTGTCGCCAAAAGGCCTGAATATATTTTTTATTTTTATCGTTGTCCCGCTCTTTTAGAATACTTAATATGTTTCGAACTTCCGAAGGGCCAGATATTGGAATCAGAGACGCTACATAATAGCCCGTACTATCATTGGGAATGCTTTCCATAAAGGCAGGGTCCAAAACAATATTGTCTAAAGCAATCTGATTCACATCATCCGAATTGTTTCTGTCAAAATTATAAGTTTGTTGGGCTAAAACTTCTTTCTTTCGATTAAGAATGTTTAGTTCAAGGGTATAATTCCCGGTAGGAAGTAGGCTTAGATCAATAACTTTAGCGATGGCTTTAATACCAGAAGCGTTATACCTAAAGTACCTGTCATAAACCTCTAAGTCAAAGCTCATTTCGTTGGAGGTGATTTTTTGCTCAACAATAAAAACACTATCATCAAAGTAAGAGTCCGTGCCATAGACTTCCACATAATAAGGTAGGAAATTTAATTCAGTAGGAAAGTAATTTGAAATAAGCGGAACAATATTATAGCCCATTTTGGTGAAAAGTGTTGGTTTCTCCGGGTCAGCATAGTTGATGCTTTCAGATGCAGTTACCGAAGAAAAAGAAATTTTTGAAGATAAATCTGCTATGGAAAGTGGTTTTTCAACCGAAATAGGTCCGTTTTCTGAAAAGGTATCGTCTATAATGAGTTCGTAGGTGTAATCTCCTGGTTCTAGCACATATCTGCGGATGTCATAAAAATCTTCAATGATACTATCTACAACATCTGGAGTCGAAAGCATATACTTATCATAGAAAATAACACTTTCCCCTTGCATAAAGAGTTGTGTTATTTCTATTTGTCCTTTGGGCTTAGTGTCAATATCTTTATAACTCACAGTATGTCCTACAAAGTTGAGTTGAATTTCAATGTAATTCCCTTCCTCAGGAGAGTAGAATTGATGCTCGTTTAAGTAGGCGCGCAACTGTTTTTGACCCAATGATGACAAAACAAGTCCGAATGTAAATATAATGAAGAGTGCTTTTTTCATGAAAATATAGTTACAGTTAAAACAAATTTACAATAATATAGACAAACGAACTTATTATCGCAGCATGATTCGTTAAATATATCTATTTATTAACAAATCTAAGGACAAGAACTCAACTTAAAACATTGAAAATAAGTACTGGTGTTGGGGACTTGCAAAAAAATCTTAAAAATACTTTCGAAAATTGCTTGATAGAAAATAACTATTACTACTTTTGTCGCGGAGAAATGGCAGAGCGGTTGAATGCACCAGTCTTGAAAACTGGCATACCGAAGGGTATCGGGGGTTCGAATCCCTCTTTCTCCGCCAGGGTCTTGCTAATTAGCAAGACCTTTTTTTTTGCTCAAAAGGTATGTGGGAAAGCGTTTGACAGATTTCACAGATTATTATAAGTGCATAAGTGGAATTTTACCTTCTTTTTCAATTGCGAAATTCAGGGATTTCGACTAAATTTGCAACTTGAAAAATCAGGAATTAAACACCATACGATGATACATTTCTTTGGCAATAAATCTACTACTGTTTTCGCTGTTCAATCTGCTCGTGAGCTGGACAAAGAGGCTATTCATAAGTTGAATTGGTTATTTGGTGATGCCCATAAAATCGAAGATCTTACGCTGAATCAGACGTTTGTTGGTCCGAGCGCTGCAATGGTTACTCCATGGAGTACAAATGCGGTGGAGATTACTCAAAACATGGGGGTGGAAGGTATAGAGCGAATTGAAGAGTTTGAACAAGTAAAAACTGATTTTACAGAGTTTGACCCCATGCTTTCTCAAAAATATGAAGTGTTGAATCAAACTATCTTTGCAATTGATGTTCGTCCTGAACCAATTTTAGAAATTACAGATATTGATGGATATAATAAGTCGGAAGGCCTGGCTTTAAGCAAGGAGGAAGTAGATTACCTGAGTGATTTATCTGTTAAAATAGGAAGAAAATTAACCGACTCAGAGATTTTTGCCTTTTCGCAAGCAAATTCTGAGCACTGTCGCCACAAGATATTTAATGGAACATTTGTAATTGATGGGGAAGAAAAACCTACCTCACTTTTTAAATTGATTAAAAAAACCTCTGAAACACATCCCAACGGAATTATTTCTGCATACAAAGACAATGTAGCATTCGTAAAAGGACCAAAAGTCATGCAGTTTGCACCGAAAAGAGCAGATGTACCTGATTTTTATGAAGAAAAGGAGTTTGAATCTGTGTTGTCACTCAAAGCAGAAACGCATAATTTTCCCACTACAGTTGAACCCTTTAATGGAGCGGCAACTGGTTCTGGTGGTGAAATTCGTGACCGTTTAGCTGGTGGTCAAGGTTCATTGCCGTTAGCGGGAACAGCAGTTTATATGACTGCTTATTCTCGTTTGGAGGAGAACAGAGCGTGGGAGAAAGGCATGGCAGAACGACCGTGGTTGTATCAAACTCCCATGGATATTTTAATAAAAGCATCCAATGGAGCATCCGACTTCGGTAATAAATTTGGTCAACCTCTTATTGTAGGTTCTGTTCTCACATTTGAACATGAGGAGGAGAGTCGTAAAGTTGGTTATGATAAAGTCATTATGCAAGCAGGGGGGATTGGATATGGTAAGCTCAACCAAGCCATTAAAAAGATGCCTTCTGAGGGAGATAGAATTATTATTCTAGGTGGAGAAAATTATAGAATTGGAATGGGAGGAGCAGCTGTTTCTTCTGCAGATACAGGAGCTTTCGGGTCTGGAATTGAATTAAATGCTATTCAACGTTCGAATCCTGAAATGCAAAAACGTGCTGCGAATGCCGTGCGTGGAATGGTAGAAAGTGATGATAATTCGATTGTGTCCATTCACGATCATGGTGCAGGTGGTCATTTGAATTGCTTGTCTGAACTAGTGGAAGACACAGGTGGGTGGATTGATTTAGATAAATTACCGGTGGGAGATCCAACGCTTTCGGCAAAGGAAATTATCGGAAACGAATCTCAAGAAAGAATGGGATTAATTATCGCTAAAGAGCATCTAGACCGCTTGCAGCGAATTGCTGATCGCGAGCGTTCCCCGATGTATGATGTGGGGGTAGTAACAAAAGACCATCGCTTCACCTTTCAATCGAAATCTACTGGCGAGAAACCCATGGATTATGCCTTGGAGGATTTCTTCGGAAGTTCACCAAAAACGATCATGACCGATAAGCACGTTCATCGAAACTATGCCGACTTGTCCTACTCAATTGAAAATATTCCAACTTATCTAAACCAAGTGCTTCAACTCGAAGCGGTGGCGTGTAAGGATTGGTTGACAAATAAAGTGGATCGCTGCGTGGGCGGACGTGTGGCGAAACAACAGTGTGCAGGGGCGTTGCAATTGCCTCTAAATAATGTTGGTGTCATGGCATTAGACTTTAAAGGAAAAGAAGGTGTGGCTACTTCTATTGGTCACTCACCGATTTCTGCTTTAGTAGATCCGGTGGCTGGTTCGAGAAATTCTATTGGAGAATCTTTGTCTAATCTAGTTTGGGCGCCTTTGAAAGATGGATTAGCTTCCGTTTCGCTTTCCGCCAATTGGATGTGGCCATGTAAGAATGAGGGAGAAGATGCTCGTTTATATGAGGCTGTGAAAGGGTGTTCGGATTTTGCGCTGGAACTAGGGATTAATATACCTACTGGTAAGGATTCCTTGTCCATGAAGCAAAAATACCCTAACGATGAAGTTATTGCTCCAGGAACTGTAATTATTTCTGCTGCAGGTAATTGTAATGATATCAACAATGTTGTGGAACCTGTTTTAAAGAAAGATGGCGGAGGAATCTACTATTTGAACCTTTCTCAAGACAATTTTAAACTGGGTGGTTCGTCATTCGCTCAAACTTTAAATAAAGTTGGGGTAGAGGTACCTACTATAAAAGATGCTGCTTTTTTCAAGTCTGCATTCAATACGCTTCAAGATCTCATCAAAGCGGGTAAGATTTCCGCTGGTCACGATGTAGGAAGTGGTGGCTTAATTACTACCCTGCTTGAATTGTCGTTTTCTGAGGTGAACTTAGGCGCTCAATATGACCTGTCTTTGCTAAATGAAAAAGATACGGTAAAAGCATTGTTTAATGAAAATATTGCAGTTGTTTTTCAAGCAGATCAGCAGGTGGAAGATGTTTTTCGTGCCAACGATATAGAGCTTTTTGCTATTGGTTCCGTTTGTGTAGGGAACAAAGTGTCGATCAAAAATAACTCAAAAGAGTTTACTTTTGACATAACAGAGGTAAGGGATACGTGGTTTAAAACATCTTTTTTATTAGATGCTAAGCAGTCTAAAAACGAAATGGCGAAAGAACGTTATTCAAATTTTAAAAGCCAACCGTTAAAATTCACTTTTCCTGCTCATTTTGATGGAAAGCTACCTCAGTTCACATCAAATGCACCGCGACCAAAAGCTGCAATTATTCGAGAAAAAGGGAGTAATTCAGAGCGTGAAATGGCCAATGCAATGTATTTAGCTGGATTTGACGTGAAGGATGTACACATGACCGATTTGATTTCTGGAAGAGAGAACTTAGAAGATATTCAGTTCATCGGAGCAGTAGGAGGTTTTTCGAATTCTGATGTGCTAGGTTCAGCAAAAGGTTGGGCAGGTGCGTTCCTTTACAACGAAAAGGCAAATACGGCTTTGAAAAACTTCTTTAACAGAGAAGACACCTTGTCGGTAGGAATCTGCAATGGCTGTCAATTATTTATGGAGTTGGAGCTTGTTCATCCCGATCATGAAATACATGGAAAGATGAAGCACAACACTTCTCAAAAACACGAGAGCGGATTTACATCTGTGACTATTCAGAAGAACAACTCCGTTATGCTGTCCAGCTTGGCCGGTTCAACATTAGGGGTTTGGATTTCTCATGGAGAAGGTAAGTTTGAGTTGCCGAATAAGGAAGAGCGATACAATATTGTCGCTAAGTATGGGTATGAACACTATCCTGCTAATCCTAATGGTTCTGATTTTAACACTGCAATGATGTGTGATGCAACGGGTAGGCATTTAGTAATGATGCCGCACATTGAGCGTTCAACATTTTCGTGGAACTGGGCAAATTACCCAGACGGAAGGAAAACAGATGAGGTTTCTCCATGGTTGGAGGCATTCGTGAATGCACGTAAATGGTTAGTAGAGAAATAAATTCAGCCAAGTAGAACCGAAATGGTTACAATTTCGTTTTTTCCAACCTTTTCATTTTTTCTGCGTAAATGGTGACATACTAATAATTTCTTCTTAGCTATGAAGTATTTATACGGGTCATCTATTTTCTTTATTGGAGCGCTTTTCATTGTGCTTTCAAGTCCATTTTCAGACGCGCATCCAATTGGGATCAATCCTACGAATTTAGGTCAAAGCGACTCTATTCCTGAGCCAAAAAACGAACAGGTTACGATTCGGATTAGTTCCGTTGGGGATATTATGGCACACCAGACACAATTGACTGCTCAAAAACAAGCAGATGGGACATATAACTTTGATAATAACTTTACCTATATGAAGGAGCTTTTTAATGGCTCTGATGTGATGATTGGTAATTTAGAAACAACTTTTGCAGGCGCGAAAATAGGATATTCTGCTTATCCTCGGTTCAATACTCCAGACGCATTGGCTGCTGCTATTAAAAATGCCGGAATTAATTTAGTGGCAACAGCAAATAATCATACGTATGACAATGGAGGAGAGGCAATGCTTCGAACACTTGATGTACTTCACAGGCAAGGCTTGGAGACGTTCGGCACACAAAAGACGATAGAAGAAAAAAACTATGTTATTAGAGAAGTGAAAGGTGTAAAAATAGGATTCGCTTCTTATACCTATGAATCAGGTAAAAATCCAGAAGGATTAAAGACCATTAATGGACTTCCTGTTTCAAAATCGTTTGAGCCTCTCCTAAATTCTTTTGATCCTTATGAGCCAGAGGCAGATATTTTGAAGATGAAAGAAGTAGCCGCCCAAATGAAAGCGGATAGTGCTGAATTTCTTGTGTTTGTGGTACATTGGGGGAAAGAATACAAGCAAACTCCTTCGGATAGTCAGGTGCTGGTGGCAGAAGCCTTAAACGAAGCTGGAGTAGATGTGATTTTTGGAAGTCATCCACACGTCGTTCAGCCAATAGATTTTATCGTTAATGACTCCACGAAACACATGACCTTTGTAGCTTATTCAATGGGGAATTTCATCTCCAATCAGCGGTATGAGTCTATGGATAATTATAATACAGAAGATGGTCTTTTTATAGGGGTGGAAATAGAGAAAATTGCCGCTAACAAACCACAATTAAAACAAGTTTTCTACGAACCAACTTGGGTGAATAGGTATAAACAAGGAGGCAAATACTATTTCGAAGTGGTTCCAGCGCGAATCGCGGGGAAAGATAAAGTGGCTTACAATATCTTCGAAGAAGCCATTGAAAAACGCGTTCAGGCGTCCTCTCTGCGTACTATTGAGATGATAGAAGCTCCAATGTCAGAAAAGGCTAGCGTGTATTTTAAACGCTACTTGAAGTCACATGTGTCAACTGTTGCTGAATAGTTAAATATCTTTATAACGACTTAGTTTGTCATTTACAAATGATATTACGGTACCAAAGGCTATAAAACCCGTAAAGATTAAGATAGAAGCGACTGCTTTCCCTCCTAATGTAACAGGGAAATAATCACCATAACCCACAGTTGTAACTGTTATATATGCCCACCATAAGGTGTTTTCAGCAGTTGTAATATTTCCGATATCTTTTTCGAGATAAAGTACCAAGAATGACGTTGTAATTATAATAAAAGTTATCAGAATTAAAATGAGGGCATAGATGGTTGATTTTTGCTCATATTTAATAAACAAACGAAATTGGTTATACGATTTTATAAGTCGTACAATTCTGAAAACTCGAAAGATACGCACAAATCTAAATTCATGTATCACGGGTATGGAAGACAATAAATCGAGCCAGCCGTAGGTGAAAAAATACTTCGATCTATTATCGGATTTGTATAATTCAACAAAGAAATCATACAGAAATAGACCACAAAAGGCAAAGTCAAAGTAGTTCAGTAGGCGGTAAAGTTCCGAAGGATGCTCAACAAAAAATGAAATAACTAAAAGTCCAATGCTGAAGAGGGAAAAAACACCTATTACAAGTTTAAATATGGACATGCTGACACTTTAGTTGGTTTCAAAAGTAGTATATTTAGTGTTTAATTGAAAATGGAAATGAATTATCTAGTAAAAATCTACTGTACAGTGTTCTCGCTTCTTTTTGCAAGCGTTGGCTTTTCGCAGAAAACTTTTCAGGGTTTTGTATCTGCCGGACTAACCTCAAGCCAAATTAGTGGAGATGGTTTTTACGGTTTTGGTCAGTTTGGTGCAAATGCAGGCCTAGGTACGCGCGTGGAGCTTTCAGATTTTTTTAGCGTAAGTGGTCAAATTAGTTTTAATCAAAAAGGTACACGGAAATATCAAAACAACGATTTTACCACCTATAGATTAAGGGTGAATTACATAGAAGTACCATTGTTAGTTCAGTATGCCATTAAAAAGTGGCAAATAGTTTCAGGTGTTGGATTTAATTACCGCATCAATCATCGTGAACGGTCCATGTTTGGTGATATTTTGCCTGAACGGTCGTTTAAAGGTTTTGAGTTGGCTTTTCATTTAGGATTAGATTATCAACTTAACGATCAGTTTAGCATTGGAATTGGGTATCAAAACTCGATCCTTCCGGTAAGGGACCATGTTACTAATCAGGTTTTTCCTCCTAATAATTTCGTGGTTGGTGATTGGCACAACGACCTCCTCAATCAAGGTCAATATTTTAGTTCGCTTCAGTTGAAATTGTATTATTATTTCTAATTCACTGAAGAGATATCAGTTTTTGTAGATGCGATGTCCGTCGGCAATGAGCTACTCAAAACCCGTCAAAAGCGCCTAGTCCGAAAAGTGCGAAGTCATACTTTACGGGGTCTTTAGCATCCATTTTTCGAAGTTTCTGCATTAATAATTCAAGTGCTTCCCAATCGTTTTGTGTGCGATGTATAAGCTTTAATTTACGGGCCACATTTCCGGTGTGCACATCTAATGGTAAATAGAGTTCAGAAGTCGGAATTGCATTCCAAATACCAAAATCTACACCGGTTTCATCTTTTCTACACATCCAACGTAAGAACATATTAATTCGCTTCGCAGCAGACTTTTTTAGTGGATTGGATAAGTGTTTTTCGCTTCTGGCTTCGTGCGGAACTGACAGCATTATTTCTCTGAAATTCACTATACGTCCTTTTATCCCGGGGTGTTCAGGATGAGTAAAAAATGTATCTTCTAAACTATCGTATTTAAGATAGATATGCTGTAATGCGCGAAAGATAAAGTCCAAATCAACGGTATTGAATGTTCTGTGAACAAATTTAATCTCATTGAGATAGTTCGTGTCGTAATCTACAATGAATTTATAGGGTTCTCCGCCCATTATATTTACAAGATTGTTGCCATTCCTTATGATCATCGTTCGATTTCCCCATGCGATGAGTGCGACGAGTAAACCGATGATTTCTATATCCTTTTTTTCTGAAAATTGATGAGGAATCTGAATAGGATCAGTTGCTATAAAATCATGAGAATTGAATTCGGCTGACTTCAGTTCTAGTAATTCTTTTATTTCAGAAAACTTCACGACTAGATAATTTTTCCGTCAGCCATTACTAATTTCCTATCTGATATGGCGGCTAGTTCTTCGTTGTGTGTGACAATAACAAATGTTTGATCAAAATTGTCGCGTAAATCGAAAAACAACTGATGTAGTTCCTGAGAATTCTTAGTATCCAAGTTGCCAGAAGGCTCATCTGCAAAAATGACTTTAGGATCGTTGATTAGCGCTCTAGCCACAGCCACGCGCTGCTGTTCTCCACCTGATAACGCAGAAGGTTTATGTGAATCGCGATGATGTAGGTTCAGAAATTGAAATAAATCTTTCGCTTTTTTCTCCGCTGTTTTTTTCGATTCCCCTTTAATGAGTGCTGGTAGTATGGCGTTTTCCAATGCTGTAAACTCAGGAAGAAGTTGGTGAAATTGAAAAATAAATCCAATTTCTGTATTTCTAAATTCAGATAGTTTTTTAGCAGACAATTCAAAAGGGTTAGCCGCATTTAACGTTACTTCACCCGAATCGGGTCGCTCAAGTGTTCCTAAAATCTGAAGCAAAGTAGTTTTCCCTGCACCAGAAGCTCCCACAATTGAAATAATTTCTTTAGCTTGAATTTCTAAGGAAATGTTTTTCAATACTTCCAACTCCCCAAAATGCTTACAAATATTTACTGCTTTCAACATGTCACGAAATTATACTTTTATCTCTTTTAACCAACAATTAACATAACAAAATGTAGGTAGAGCAGTTTATTATTCCTAACTTTATATAAAAGTTGAAGGGTACAAAATTAAGACGGTGCTCACAACCTTAACGTGAATAGCATTTTATGGATAATTTTGATCAGTATTACCCCCCAAAACCTAATTTGGTAAGGAAAGAAAGAGGAGGCCACCCAGCAGTGACCGTGTTTTCCATGGTTCTTTTTGCTCTTACTTTTTCTATAATTATTGATGATTATTTGTTCATTGCCTTTTTATTGGGAGTCATCTTGATTCACGAAAGCGGTCACTACTTCATGATGAAGCTCTTTGGATATAAAAAACTAAAAATGCTATTCATCCCTTTTATGGGGGCATTGGTGCAAGGGAAGAAAAAGATCTATTCTCAAACACAAAGTGCTATTGTTCTTCTCGCTGGTCCAGTACCTGGTATCATTATCGGTTTTATACTGCTCGAATATGGCTTGGTAGATAATGTATTCTGGTTGATTCAACTTGGGGTTTTATTTATTCTGTTAAATGTGGTGAATTTAGTTCCCTTAGATCCGTTAGATGGAGGACAGTTGATTAAAGTGATGTTCTTTGGAAACCAAGATACTGTTCAATTGATTTTTTCTTTTATTTCATCTTTAGGAATGATCGTGCTAGGCTTTTTAGTTGACTCTTGGATAGTTATGGCGTTTGGATTCTTGCTAGGGTTTAGAGTGAAAGGCATGCATAAACTGTATAATATCCGAAAAGAAATGAGGTCCGAGGAGATTGATTATGAAACGTCTTATGAGAATCTTCCAGATAGAAGTTTTGCGAAAATTAAGGAAATACTATTTCTAAATAAGCCTATTTTGCGTCAAATTGAAGAACAAAGTGATGAACGTACGTTTGATCAATTGATAGCAAATCAAGTAGATGGTGTTCTTCAAGAACCCATGGCTAAAGATGCTCAACTACTTAAGAAATCCTTATTCATTGCGATTTGGGCGGCGTGTTTACTCGGTACAATATACTATATTCTTACTATTGATCTAAATCACATATCCAATGCTTTTCAAAATAGGTGAGAAGGTTAGTTTTCTGCATGAATCCGGTTGGGGAGTAATCAAAGAAATTAAAACGGATACCGTTCTTGTAGAGGACGAAACAGGTTTTGATCGTCCAATTCCGTTAAACGAACTTGTTAAAATTTACGGCAATCAAGAAGACAGGTTTGACGATGTTCCGCTCGATTTCTCCGAGAAAGAAGTACGAGCTAATTCGAATAATAATAGCAGAATCGACGATACTCGAAAATTTAAAGATTTTTGGGAGATTGATCTTCATATTCATGAACTACTTGACTCTGATCTCGGTTTATCTAACGCCGAAATGATGCGTCATCAGATATCTGTTTTGAAATCATTTTTTCGAAATGCAAGTGATAAACGTATTAAAAAATTGATAATCATTCACGGAGTAGGTCAAGGGGTACTTAAAGCTGAGGTGCGTGCTTTTCTTCAGAAACAAGACGGACTCGAGTTTTACGATTCAGACTTCCGAGAATATGGAAAAGGAGCTACAACGGTAGAATTGTTTTACCGATAAACGAACAATTAACAATTTGATAGGTTATCTATTCAACTAAAAAAAACAACTATGAAAATTATTTTGACAATTAGCGTAATCGCTTCTTTATGTTTTATCTCATACGGACAGAAAACGATTCACGACTTTAAGGTGACAGATATTGAAGGGAATGAATTCGACTTTAGTACACTTGCAGGTAAGAAAATAATGATTGTGAACACAGCTTCTAAGTGTGGATTAACTCCCCAATACAAGCAATTGCAAGCAATTTACAATAAGTATGGAGGAGAAGACTTTGTCATTATCGGTTTTCCTGCGAATAACTTTATGGGACAAGAGCCCGGTTCAGAGGAAGAGATTGCTTCATTTTGTGAAAAAAACTATGGTGTTACATTTCCAATGATGTCCAAAGTTTCCGTGAAAGGAGATGATATGGCACCCTTGTATAAGTTTCTAACATCGAAGGAGATGAACAACCTCTCAGATAATGAAGTAGCTTGGAACTTTCAGAAATACTTAATCAACGAAAAAGGAGAATTAGTAAAAGTAATCTCACCACGTACAATTCCAGACGATCAAGAGATTATCTCATGGATTGAAGGACAATAGTTTGAGGTTCGGGGTTCGGGGTTCGTAGTTCGTAGTTCGTAGTTCGTAGTTCGGGGTTCAGGGTTTGTAGTTCGAGGTTCAGTGTTCTTAGTTCGAAGTTGAGTAGAACCTAGAACCTAGAACCTCGAAACTCGAACTACGAACCCTGAAAAGCGATAGCTTACCGTCATTCAGAAGCGCGATTACGAATTAATCAATTGAATCATCTCGTTTTGAAGGGTTACTCCTTTATCGTTGTTGTACCAATTTTGAAGTGTAATTTTCTGTTCTTCAAATGGGGTGTTGTTTTCCTTCATTTCTAAATAAATCTGCTGACAAGGAGTTGGGCGTGGACCCCAAGTAAAAAGGTCACTTCCTTGATCATTTCGAACAATGACTTTAGGAACAGATTTCCCTCCATTGGTTAAGTAGTTTTCAATCATAAAAGGAGCAGTATCACGCCAAACAATTTTTAGCGTAATTAACGGATTGTGCGCGCTCATTAGTTTTAAAAATGGAATTGAGTGAGCTGCATCTCCGCACCAAGGCTCAGTAATAATATACCAAGTTTGTGGGGAACTAATCTTTTTTATTTCTTCAATAACCGCAGGACTAACCACTCCAAGTTTCAGCCAGCGTTTCTGACGCGAATGATTTAGTTTTACATACTCTAAATACGCAGGGTTATCGTAAGGTGCAGGAGCCGGATTAGCTGAAAGAATTTCCTCGAAAGCATTCAAATAGCCTTCCCAATTTGTTGTGTTTTGCATAATTTCTATAGTCATAGTGAAAATTGTCGACGGTTAAAACAATCCCTTACAAAGTTAGTTAGTTTTCTTTACTTATTTTTACGCAATGAATGAAGTGAACGATATATCTTTCATGCGCCGCGCACTGCAATTAGCCGCTTTGGGAGGAGTAGATGTTGCTCCGAATCCTATGGTGGGTGCCGTTATCGTGCAGAATGGTCATGTAATCGGCGAAGGATACCATCATAAGTACGGCGAAGCTCATGCGGAAGTTCATGCAATAGATAGTGTATCAGATAAATCAGTGTTGAGTCAGTCTACCATCTACGTCACGCTTGAACCTTGTGCTCATTTCGGAAAAACGCCGCCGTGTGCTGATCTGTTGATTCATCATCAATTCAAAAGAGTGGTAATTGCCTGCGTGGATATTTTTTCAGAAGTAGCAGGTCGTGGAATCGAAAGGTTGAAGAATAGTGGGGTAGAAGTAGTGGTTGGTGTATTGGAAGAAGAAGCTAGGACGCTCAATAAACGCTTTTTTTGTTTTCATGAAAAAAAAAGACCGTTTATCATTTTAAAATGGGCGCAAACCTTAGATGGTTTTTTTGATCGCTTACCACAAGATAGAAATACAGGCGTAAATTGGATAACGAAACCTGAAACGAAGCTACTCACGCATCAATGGAGGTCCGAGGAGCAGGCTATTTTAGTGGGGTGGAAAACGATAGAAAACGATAACTCCTCGCTAACGGTTAGAGAAGTAGATGGAAAATCTCCTCACCGTTATGTGCTCGACCCTAATTGCTCATCGAACCCAAAAAGTAAGGTATATACAGATGGGAACCCTACTACTGTTTTTGTGCGTAAAAACAGCTTCATTGGGCTTTCTGCTCATGTAGAAGTTATAGCATTAGATGCGGAACTGAATAGTTCCTCAGTTTTGAAGGAAATTCAGTCAAAAAATCACATTTCCATTTTTGTGGAAGGAGGGAAATATACACTTCAGCAGTTGATTGACGAAAACCTTTGGGACGAAGCTAGAATGTATGTGGGTGAAGTGATGTTCGAACGAGGAATTGATGCTCCGCGATTAACGAACGAACCCTTTTTACAGAAAACGATCGGCAAAGACCAGTTATTTATTTATTCCAACTCATGATTTATCTATTTTTAAGTATTTTCTTCTCTACACTTATACTTGTTGTATTTCGTTTGTTTACTCGTTTTGAAATCAACACGTTTCAAGCAATAGTGTTTAACTATGTAGTTGCATTTTCAGTTGGTTTCGGACTCTATGGGTCGCTCTGGAACAATGAGTACATAACGGAAGGTTCATGGGTTCCTTTTGCCTTGATTATTGGCGTTTTATTTATTACGCTCTTTCTCATTATGGGAAAGAGCGCACAAGAAAATGGAATTGGAATAACATCTGTGACAGTGAAAATGAGTTTGGCTATTCCAGTTGCACTAGCGATTTATCTCTACGCTGAATCTGTATATTTAGCAAAAGTAGCTGGGGTGATAGCTGCATTAGTCGGTGTTTTCTTAATCACGTACCAAAAGAAATCAGAGAAAAAGGCAAAGAATGGAAATTATTGGTTTCTCATCGTTTTATTTCTGGGAAGTGGTGCGTTGGATACGCTATTAAATTATGTGGAGAAAAAAGCATTGGGCGACCTTTCTCCCGCCCTGTTTTCAGCTATTGGATTTGGAATTGCGGGTGTTCTTGGTCTCATCGTTCTTGTTGCTGCCATTTTACTAGGTAAGCAAAAGCTTAAATTTAAAAATGTGCTAGCCGGAATTGTGTTAGGAATCCCGAACTATTTCTCGATCTATTTTCTAATTATGGCTATTCGAGAACCTATGGATGACTCTATCACTTATGCGTTAAATAATGTAGGGATAGTGATGGCTTCTTTTGCGCTTGGAATTGTCTTTTTCAAAGAATCTATAACACGCCTAAAACTTATTGGTGGAATAATCGCTGTTGCGGCAATATTACTTTTGATGGTCTAGCTGTTGGATTAATTCACTAAGCTTTTGTATGTTTAAGGGAGCTTCAATAAGAAAGTGGTGAATTGCGCGCCTGTATCTTAAAACACGTTCACTCATTTTCTCCATTTTTAGTCTAGTATCTTTTTGTTCTTATTCTGAAAACCATTAAATTTGTAGTCTAATTTAGAACAGAGGAGATGGAAACAGAAACATTAGTAGAGGAGAAGGTTGTTGAAAAATTAGTAGACGAAAGAAATCTAATCGTTTTCAATGACGACGTCAACACCTTTGATCACGTGATAGATTCACTCGTAAAGGTCTGTAAGCACGATCCTGTTCAAGCGGAACAATGTACTCACATCATTCATTACAAAGGTAAATGTGATGTGAAATCTGGTCATTATGATGCGCTTGAGGTAATGTGCACAGGTTTATTGGACAGAGGTATTTCAGCAGAAATTCATTAATTCATAAAGTAGTTGATGCAAAGCCTTTTGAATGGTTGAAGTCAATTTATTTTAAGAAAATTCTTGCATAAAGCGAAAAGTTCCTTATTTTTGCACCCGCAAAGACTTAGTAGCATACGTTTTCTCGGTTTATCTGAAAATCGTTTAACTATTGAGAACATAAAATGGCTTCGTAGCTCAACTGAATAGAGTACTTGATTACGGCTCAAGAGGTTCCAGGTTTGAATCCTGGCGAGGTCACAAAGAGAAAAAAGCTTACAGCTCAGTTGTAAGCTTTTTTCTTTTTAAGATCAAATCGAAATTATTCGAATGAGGTATTGAAAAGAAAAAAAGTTTTTATTACTTTTTGGTTGCATTAATACTTAGCATTTTTTTATAATGGGATTTCATCTAAGAGAAAAGCTCCTTTGGTTTCTAAAAATCGATTAATAAAACCATCCATTGTTCTAATATGCTCTGGCATTTGCACTAGTCGCTGGTTTTCTGCACTATCTATCATTACAATCTCTACATTGTCTTCTTCAATAAAGTGCATACCAAATTTATATTCTTGTGATACTGCAAAAAGACGAATGCCATTAAATGCAGGTACTTTTCCTTTTTCTCCATAGATATGTATGTTGGCATCATTGTTAAATTCTTTTGTGTTATGATTGGAATGTGTCAATAAACTGTAGACCAAGTTAAGCTATATAATTTAAAAAGTAGTAAATTTAAGTTTTATGGCAGAAGAAAGAAAAAAGTACAGCAGAGAAT
>Ga0136559_1000256_pt1 | contig 18300 bp, 15 predicted proteins | sample AntRauMeHopE1496_FD_104633 | JGI IMG/M metagenome (GOLD analysis project Ga0136559, IMG submission 104633) | Saline lake microbial communities from Rauer Islands, Antarctica - Metagenome Hop E1 #496 | ecosystem: Environmental > Aquatic > Non-marine Saline and Alkaline > Saline | place... | reverse complement strand
CATATCAAAGAAAGTTTATTAAAAAGCAAAAAGAGAATTTAAAATTAACAGCACTGAAATACAACGTAAAAAATATGGAAAGTAAAGAAAGTGATAATTATTTAGAGATTTTTGGTGAACATGATGGAAATTAAAACTCCATATTTTGAAACAAACAACTGGAATAGGTGTATCGACTATTGAAAAGTATGTATGCGCAGACAAACCACTGCCATTAATTATACTACCGAGCTGCCACTGTCGCAAGGGATTAAGTTTGATTTGTAAGTTGAGGTATATGTAAGTATTGCCATGTAAATATGAGATAGCACTAACGTCTAAACGTATTGTTTGAAAATAACTCAAAAAAACTGGGTTATGGTTGTGGTTATGTTTACTATGTATTAATAGTTAATAACCTAACAAATAAAAAATGTATTTTATTTCCTCGCGGCATTTGTAATGCTGGCTTCTTGTAATGAAGAAAACATAGAAGAGCCTTTAGAACAAGGCAAAAGTATAGAGAAAGCCGAAGCTGCTATTTTAAAAGCTACGGGATTAGACGTTTTTGACAACAATTTTTCGATACAAAATGACAAAAGCGAGTTGGTAACACTTAAGGGCCAACAAGTACAAGATTTTATGAGTGGCAAAATGATAGGTTCAGAAACAGTTTTAGCGTTAACAGATTTTAAACTTTTTCAAAATCCAGAAAACAGTAAAGAGTTTGCTATTAATGCAACTAGTTTAGACGGCATTACAAATATAACTGCCAGAATAGATTTGGTTGGGAAGAGTTTTGTCCTATCTGGTCAGACTTGTTCATGTACATCAAAGTGTAATGCAGGTTGTGACGCAAGTTATTTTGCTGACGGATGTCGATGTTCGGATTGCTTTCCTTACAACGCTAGTGGTTGTACGAAGACTTCTACCGTAACTAAGCCTTCGATACAACCTTAATAATGCAATTAAAAGTAAAAAATTGAGAAAATTGCCTTAACGTGTTTGAGGCAATTTTTTTATGCTTTCTGTTTATTTCCAGTACCATACCCATATGATGATGGTTAAGAAAGCGGGTGCTATATAAAACCTGCGATAGCTTAGGCTTTAAACAATATGCAAATTGCTCAGCACAAAACCTTTGCAAATAAACTTCTTTTAATTCTTGCAGTGCTAGGTTGTAAACTTGCCCAGCGATATGTAGCCTAAAGTTTTAATTTTAAAACATTAAAAGGGTGCTATATGACTCTAAAAAACTATAATTGTTCTGTTTTAATAAGTGCATGTGTTTGTGTTTATTAGGTTTGGGCATTTACAAAGCTAGCATGTGATTAAAAGCAACATACTAATTACAAACAAACCCGTACCTTTTTCATTACACCTGTAAACCAGCTAGCAATTTTTAAATCCTTAGCATGCGGTCACACCTTGTATGTGTAGCGATGTTGCGTGCATATTGCTTCGTATTAACGCCCTGCTACATTATAAAAATAAACCGTGCAGCAGGTTGTTGTGAAGTAAATAGCTTCAACTATGTCTTGTTATTTAGTACCTTTTCACCATGATAAAACTTGATAACCGTTTGCAGTTTCCTAACGTCTCCCTAGCCCAGCCTTACGGGTTACTTGCTATAGGTGGTGATTTGTCTACGGCGCGGCTGCTGCTTGCCTATAACTCCGGCATTTTTCCTTGGTATAACGACGGTGAGCCTATTTGCTGGTGGAGTCCAGACCCGCGCATGGTCTTTAACTTAACGGCTGCACAACCCATGAACATATCAAAATCGCTACGACAAAGCAAGCGCAATAAAGGCTACATCGTCAAAGAAAATACCTGTTTTGAAGCGGTCATGAGGCAATGTGCACAAGTTGCTAGAAACGGCGAGCACGGCACTTGGATAAACGACGATTTAATTGCTGCCTATAGCAAATTAAATGAGTTAGGACACGCTACCAGTGTTGAGGTATTTCATAACAACGAGCTGGTAGGCGGTTTGTATGGTATAGACTTGCCCCATAAAAAGATATTTTGTGGGGAGAGCATGTTCTCGCTAGCCACAGACTCCAGTAAAATTGCGCTTTGGCACCTTACAGAGCGTTTAAAAAATGCAGGGTACAAGCTGCTGGACGCACAAATTTATAATGAGCATTTAGACAGTTTAGGCGCGGTGACTATGGATCGCAGTGTGTTTATGCAGTATTTGAACTGTTAAATGTTTGTCCTCTAAACCAGTGTTTAACGACGTTGTTTGTTAATTCCGCTTTCGCGAAAGCGAACTCCCTAAACAGCATCGTACCTAAAACAGGTAACCTCGTGATCATTAACCATCCCGGTGGCTTGCATAAAGGCATACATAACGGTAGGCCCGACAAATTTGAATCCGCGTTTTTTAAGGTCTTTAGAAATACGCTCAGAAACTGCCGACGTTGCAGGTGCTTTTTTATAGTCTACAACCTTGTTTTTTATAGGCTTTCCGTCTACAAATGCCCAAATATAGCTAGAGAAACTGCCATGCTCTTTTTGAATATCTAGGAACAACTGTGCGTTTGTTACGATGGCATGTACCTTAAGTTTGTTTCTTATGATTCCAGCATTTAAAAGCAGATCCTGCTTTTTAGCATCGGTATAACCAGCGATTTTGATAATGTCGTATTGGTCTAATGCAGCATAATAATTTGCACGTTTTTTAAGGATGGTAATCCAGCTCAGACCGGCCTGCATGGCTTCTAGTATAAGGAACTCAAACAGCGTCTGGTCGTCATAAACAGGAACTCCCCATGCGGTATCGTGATATTGCTCATATAGTTCACTTCCTAAGCACCAGCCACATTTGCGTTTTTCCATGGTTTAAAAGTAGGAATTCTTATCTTTATGCCATGCATGGTGCGCTGGTTTTAAAAAAGTTAGATCGCGGTTTGTGCAATTTTAAATAAAACATAATGATGAAACGATTGTTCTTAGTACCTATGCTGCTACTTTTTGTGCATTGCAGCACCCAGAAAACCCCTGTGCCTAATGACGTAAATAAAACAATTGACGCCTGGCATCTTGCCGCTGCGCAAGCCCGGTTTGATGATTATTTTAACCTCATGACCCGTGATGCGGTTTTTATAGGTACAGACGCTGGTGAAAACTGGCAGGTCGATGCCTTTAAGGAATTTTCAAAACCTTATTTTGATAGCGGTAAGGCGTGGTCGTTTACCGCACTGCAGCGCAATGTTTATACTTTAAATGGTGTCGTATATTTTGACGAGTTGCTAGACACACAAATGGGTATTTGTAGAGGCAGCGGTGTGCTCAAATTAGATAATGGCAGGTATAAAATCGCGCATTTTGTGCTTAGCATCGCCGTGCCTAACGAGCACGTAGATTCATTAACAGCACTTAAAGCAAACTGGGATAAAGACTATGCAAAACAACTACGGTTAAAACAGCAGTAAAAGGATGTACAACGGGTTTTATAAATAGCCTACAATGAGTGCCTTGCTGCAAAAAAGCAGTTGAATAGTCGGTTTATCTAGTTTAAAGGCATATTATTGCACATAGTAAAGCGCAACTGTAGGTTTAGCATTCTTAGAGCGACTTTATTAAAGAAACGGTTACTACCTGATGCTATTGTTATACATTATGTGATTATTATACCCAATTTATGAAAAAAACACTTTTACTCTTAATATTTTGTGTCGCCAGTACGGTGGTTGCACAAAACACGCTTAATGCGCCTTGGATGCAGCAGCTACAACTAGAAAAAAATGGCACTGACCCTACATATCAAGAAATAGTTGCCGCTGGTAATGCATATTTTGACACCATAGATAAAAACGCAAAAGGCAGCGGTTACAAACCCTTTATGCGCTGGGTAGAAACGGCAAAGCAGTTTGTAAAAGATGACGGCATGCTACAAACAAATGCCGATTTAACCGCGATATTAGCTGGTAATTTAGTTCCCAAAGGAGTAAACACAGACGATTCAAACTGGTTTCCTAGCGGGCCTTATGGTGTTATAGGCACCGGTTCCTGGTCTACTGGCCAGGGCCGCGTTAATGCAATCGCGGTAGACCCCAGCAATCCGAACACCTATTATATAGGAGCACCAGGTGGCGGCGTTTTTAAATCTATAGATGCTGGCGCAACATGGACTCCGCTTACCGATTTTATTTCTCGGGTGGGAGCAAGTGCTATTGCTATAGACCCCAACAACAGTAATATAGTGTATATAGGAACAGGAGACGACGATGGTGGCGATGCACCCAGTATAGGCATGCTCAAATCTACAGACGGCGGCGCAACTTTTAACCCGACTGGGCTCACGTTTTTTGGTTCAAATGCAAAAATTAGTGAAATCTATCTCAACCCTACAAACGCAAATGAGCTCTATATAGCCACCAACCAGGGCTTCTATAAGTCTACAAACGCGGGTGTAAGTGCCACGGTCACTTTTAACGGTAATGTTAAGGACATAAAGCTCAAGCCTAACGATCCCAACACCATATACCTAACAGCCGATGGTGGTTTTTTTAGAAGCACAAATGCAGGGGACTCATTTACACGCATTGCTATAGGTTTGCCTACAAATGTGGGCCGCATGGTTATTGCCGTAACGCCCGCAAACGCGCAGTTTGTTTATATTCTAGCGATAAATACAAGTGCAGATTTGCTAGGGGTGTACCGCTCTACAAACGGTGGCAGCAGTTTCACTAAAAGAGATAGTGGTACCGACATTTTAGAAAACAGACAGGGTTTTTACGACCTCGCTATGGAAGTCTCTACTACAGACGCTAATAAAATCTGGACCGGGTGTCTAAATATTTGGGAGTCTTTTAACGGCGGCTCTTCCTTTATAAAAGTAAACAGCTGGAGCAGTCCATCACAACCATCATACACACATGCCGATATTCACCAAATACGCGCTTTTGGGAACACCCTTTTTGTAGCCTCAGACGGCGGTATTTACAGAGCTACTATTAACAGTAACGTTTATACCGACCTCACTGCCGATGCCCAAATAGGTCAATTTTATAGAATAGCCGTTTCTAAACAATCCAGTAACGACATGATGGGTGGTTTACAAGATAACGGCGGTCAAACATTTAGTAACAACCAGTGGAAAAATTTCTACGGGGCAGACGGCATGGATGCAGCAATAGACCCTAACAACGCAAATGTGCGTTATGGCTTTATTCAAAACGGTGGTGGTTTGTATATAACAAATAATGCAGGTAATAGCCTGCAAGGTTCTATTACTGGTCCCGAAACAGGCAACTGGATCACCCCATTACAAGTAGACAGTCAGGGAACTATCTATGCAGGGTACTCGCTGCTTTATAAAGTTGCAGGAAATGCGTTTGTCCCAGTTTCAAGCGCATTCCCAGGTAATATAGATGTCCTAAAAATAGACCCGACAAATGATAATATTATCTACGCCGCCGACGGCAGCCAGTTATATAGGAGTACAGATGCAGGTGTTACGTTTACTCCGATAGCATCGTTTAATAGAGGCATTACCGCCATAGAAGTAAATGCAAACGATAACGCTACCGTTTATGTTGCCACTAGTTTTAGTACAGGGAGTGTCTTGCGCAGCACAAATTCAGGTATAAGCTTTACAAATATTACGGGTAATTTGCCCACACTCAGTAAAAACACACTAGCATTCCTGCCATTAAGTGCGGACAACGCGCTTTTTGTGGGCACCTCTGTAGGCGTTTATAGATATACTGATGCTTTAGCGCAGTGGGAGCGCTTCGGTAATAACCTGCCTAATGTAACTATACGGGACCTAGAAATTAACGTACAAGACCAGACCATTACAGCAGCCACTTATGGTAGGGGTATATGGCAAAGCGCGCTGAATTCTGTTGCACCTAGTGACGACCTGCAGTTGCTTAGCCTACAGACCAGCTCAGGAGTGCTTGCTTGCGGTGACACAACGGTAAACGTCCTAGTAAAAAACACAGGCGCTAACCCAGTAAACACGGTAACGGTGCTTTACGATATAGACGGAGCTTCACCCGTAACCCAAAACGTGGTGATAGCCATATTGCCTGGCGCACAGGCTGTTATATCGCTTAATAACCTGCCGCTGGCGCCTGGTGCCCGCACTATTAATGTAACTGCAACCATTGCAAACGATGCGTTTGTAAGCAATAATAGGGATTCTATAAGAATTCTTAAGAACGAAAGCAGTGTTGTAAATGACGTGTATGGTTTTGAAAACCGCAATTTGCTTGCTATTAATGAAAACAGTGGTGCAGCAGTATGGCAACGCGGTATTCCCGCTGGAACCTTGCTTAATCAGGCACCTGCTGGCGCAAACGTGTATGGGACAAACCTTGCAGGCGATTACCCTAACCGCACCATTGCTTACTTATATTCTGGTTGTTACGACCTGACCACAGCATCTAATCCTACGCTGGAATTTGACATGGCCTACGATTTAGAGCTTAATTGGGACATTATGTACATGCAATACTCTGTAGATAACGGAACCACCTGGTCGCTTTTAGGCGATGCTACAGTTGCTAACTGGTATAACAGCAGTAGAACACCCAGTAGAGCAGACTGTTATAATTGTATAGGTGCACAGTGGACAGGTACTGACACCGCTTCAAAAAAATATACCATCGCGCTAGCCGCGTTAAATAACCCTGCGACGGCAATTTTTAGATTTGTTTTACACACAGACGAAAGCGTTACCAGAGAAGGTGCGATTATAGATAATTTTGTGATCACAGGAACCCTTAGTGCTAGTGGCGCAAGCATAGACAACCTGTTTGCTGTGTACCCTAACCCGTCTACCGGACTCTTTACACTTGCTTGGAGTGGTGAGCAGCTTCTCGATTATGGGGTGTACGATTTAAGTGGTAAAGAAATAATGCGTACCAGTATGGTTGCGCAATCTGGGCATAAACTAGATTTGTCGCGCGCCGCAAAAGGCATGTATTTTCTTAAAATTATAACCAAAGAAGGAACTACAATTAAGAAACTCATCGTGCAGTAAACCGCAGTCACGTTACCTATAAATGCCCGCGCCTTTAGGTTCGGGCATTTTTTTGTGTCCATAAATGCCCTCGCTTTTTTTTACCAGCAATGTGAATATAGCAATACCACATAAAGTTTCATGCTTTTATGAAGCACCTGTAAAAGAATCTTTACACTTCTAAATGTGGTAGTATAAAAAGCAACTTTGTTTTAGGTAGTGTGTTTTCTAGGGAAATAGGTGTTATTTTAGAGGCTTTAAAATTCCCATATGAAAAATAGCATTGTAGCACTGTTGTTTGTGCTTTGTACCGCTTTCGCGAAAGCGCAATCCACACAAGCCACCTCGTACGTAAAAGAAAACTTCACTAAAAAGTCATATGAGGTAGCCATGCGCGATGGCATAAAGTTGTATACCACTGTGTACACGCCTAAGAACGCTACAAAGAAAACCCCTATTCTCATGCAGCGCACTTGTTATAGCGTCGCTCCTTATGGTGATGACGAGTACCCTGCGCGGTTAGGCCCTAACACATATCTTATGAAGAAAGGGTATATTTTCGTGTATCAAGACGTGCGTGGCCGCTGGATGAGCGAGGGCGATTTTGATAACATGCGCCCGCACATAGCCGGTAATGATCGCAAGAATAAAGTAGATATAGACGAGAGTTCCGACACTTATGACACCATTACATGGCTTCTTAAAAACATACCCAATAATAATGGTAAAGTAGGGCAGTGGGGCATATCGTACCCAGGTTTTTATACCGCAGCTGCATTACCTGAGGCACACCCTGCACTGGTAGCATCGTCACCACAAGCGCCTATAGCCGATTTCTTTTTTGACGATTTCCGTCACATGGGTGCGACTTTGCAAAGTTATTTAATGGCCTATCCTGTTTTCGGTCATCAATCAGAGCCTACAACAACAAGCTGGTATAATGATAAATGGGATGCCATGCGCAAAGCAGGTAATCTAAAAGACTCGTATGACTTTAATATGCGTATAGGCCCACTTAAAAATGTGACCGAAACTATTTTCCCAGACAACTTTTTTTGGAAGGATATCGCAACGCGTCCTAATTATGACGAGTTCTGGCAAAAACGCTCTATTATACCGCACCTTAAAAATGTAAATCATGCAGTTATGACTGTAGGCGGCTGGTTTGACGCAGAAGATTTGTATGGACCGCTCACTATTTATAAAAACCTTGAGCGCAATAATCCTAAAATAAAAAGCAATACCATTGTCATGGGACCATGGAGCCACGGTAACTGGTCTCGGGAACCGGGTAGCCAGATGGTAAACCATATTTATTATGGCGACAGCCTTTCTACCTTTTACCAGCGCAATATAGAAACACCGTTTTTTGAGCACCATCTTAAAGGAGCAGCAATAGAAACCTTGCCAGAGGCATACATGTTTGACACTGGTGCAAAAAAATGGGAAACTTTTAAGCAGTGGCCGCCAGTTCAAGAAGAAATAACACTTGGATTTGGTAAAAACGAAGAACTGCTTGTTAATAAAAGCGGTAACGCCACCACGTCATTTACATATACAAGTGACCCAGCGAAACCAGTACCTTTTAGAAGTGAGATAACGCCGGTAACCTTTACACCACGTGCATACATGACAGACGATCAGCGGCACGCATCGCGCAGGCCCGACGTACTTACCTTTAAAACAGCCGTACTCACTAGCGACCTGCAGCTCGCAGGGGAGATTCAAGCAAATCTAGAGGTGATACTAAATGATATCACCGATGCAGATTTTATTGTAAAACTTATAGATGTTTATCCAGACGATATGGAAAACGACGAGCAAACACCTAAGCACATTACCCTTGCAGGTTACCAGCAACTGGTGCGTGCCGAAACTTTCAGAGGGCGTTTTAGAAATGATTTTTCTGAGCCAGCGCCTTTTAAAGAAGGAATGCAAGAAACGGTAAATTTTCCACTTCAAGACGTGCTGCATACCTTTAAGAAGGGCCACCGTGTTATGATCCAAATTCATAGTACCTGGTTTCCCTATATAGACCGTAACCCGCAAAAATATGTGGACAATATTTTTGAGGCAAGTGAAGCAGACTTTACGCCAGGTCAGGTGACTATTTTAGGCAGTAGCGCTATACGGGTGGGCAGCGGCCTACCGGGTATACAACAAACACCGATTTTAAAGGAATAATCGTAAAAACAGCTTTTCATCGATAAAAGCTCATAATTTAGTAATTTCTGGCGGCTTTTTACACATTTATGCCGATATTGCACTTCGTTAATAGCTAAAAGGTTCACTATGGTCATTAAAAATACAGCAGCATTACAAGAGATATATCGTTTTGTAAAAGGGTTAGTTGCGCTTGTGGCAAAAACGTTTTTCTCTTTTTAGAAAACACGGTCTCCCGTTTTTAAAAACCCCCATGGATCGCTGTGGGTATTTTTTTATGAGTTTGTTTCAGCACCATCGTCTGCAACCAGATTTCTGGCATATTTAAAAGGTCTTTAAAAAACCTCAATGGTATAATAACGGTCATCTTTAGCCGTTAAGTAAGTGTTCTAATGATAAATGGTAACAAGAGTTCACAAAAACAAAAATAGGTAAATCGCATCCTTTTTTATGCATTGTTCTAAAATTCAGCACCTTAATTTTTGTTGATTTTACGTTTTATGGTGTTAAACTGCACTTATATCTGGTTTTGCATTTTTTTTTAACGATAGCTTAATGTGTTATGCTTTATTTTAGCCGAAAGAATTATATCTTTACCCCTTAACTGAAAAAAAAATCAAATAATCAATAATTTTCAAATGAAACGATCACTTTCAATTATGTTCATGGCAGTAGTTATGATGCTAGGAATTTCTACAACAGCAACTGCAAGTTCAACCACCGCTGTAAACACAGTTACAATGAGTACTGCAAGCGCAGTAACACAAAAGGAAAAAGCTGAGGCTGCAGCTCCTACAGAAGACGTTACTTTTCACCAAGAGTTAAAACGACGCTTTATAGAAGGTGGACCCTTCTTTATGGGTATCGTACTTCTATGTCTTATTTTAGGTCTTGCCATTGCTATAGAGAGAATCATTTACTTGAACTTATCTACCACAAACTCTAAAAAGCTTGCTGCCGACGTGGAAGCTGCACTTAAGAGTGGTGGTGTAGAGGCGGCAAAAGAGGTTTGTCGTAATACTAAAGGACCCGTTGCGTCTATTTATTACCAGGGCCTTGATAGAGCAGACGAGAGTATCGAGGCTGCTGAGAAAGCCGTTGTTGCTTACGGCGGGGTACAAATGGGGCAACTTGAGAAAAACGTTTCTTGGGTTTCTTTATTTATCGCGCTTGCTCCCATGCTAGGTTTCATGGGTACTGTAATCGGTATGATTAAGTCTTTTGATAGTATCGCAGCAGCTGGAGCGATGGACCCTACACTTGTTGCTACAGGTATTAAAGTAGCACTTCTTACTACCGTATTCGGTCTTGTAGTAGCTATTTTCCTTCAAATATTCTATAACTATATCATCGCAAAAATAGATGCTATCGTTAACGATATGGAAGATGCATCTATCACGCTTATAGACATTCTTGTAGATTACAAGAACGGTAAATTATAGTTTTAACATTTAAAAACCCATAAAATGGTTTTACATAAAGTACTAAAATATGTCGTGCTAGCGCTATGTGTCATAGCGGGTTTGTTCTTCATCTATACCATGTATGTGGGTGATGATGCAATAGCAGCAAACGAGAACGGAACGCAAAGCGTTACTATCTCACCTATGATGATTCTCACCTACATCACTATGTTCATAGCCGTGGCGCTTGTCGTGTTTTTCTTAGTAAAGAATTTATTAGGAAACCCAGAAAAATTAAAGAGTGCTGGTATAGCAATAGGTCTAGCAGTTATAATAATGGGTGTGTCTTATGCGTTTTCTAACGGCGATGACGCTACGATGTTTAACACACTGGTAGACACAGGTGATGACCCGCTAACAAGTGGCGAGTCTAAAGTTATTGGTGCATCTATCATTACTTTTTACATTGTAGGTTTTCTAGCAATAGCCTCTGTTATATGGGCTGGTGTTTCTAAATCGCTTAAAAAATAACACATTATGGCTAAAAGAGCAGCTCCCGAAGTAAATGCGGGCTCCATGGCAGACATTGCGTTCTTGCTACTTATTTTCTTCCTGGTTACGACAACTATAGAAGTAGATAGCGGTATAACGAGCAAGTTGCCGCCTGAGCAAACAGATGTCACGCCACCAGAGGTTAAAAAGAAGAATGTGTTCCAGGTAATTGTGAACTCAGACAACCAGCTTCTGGTGCAAGAAGATGTCATGGACATTAAAGACTTGAGCCTTGCAGCACAAGATTTCTTAGATAATGGCGGCGGCACAGAGCCTGGTAATGCGTGTAGTTACTGCCAGGGCGACCGCGACCCGTTATCTTCTGACAATCCTAAAAAAGCAGTGATATCGCTCTTTAATGACAGACTTGCTACCTATGATATGTATGCAACTGTAATGAACGAGCTCGTTAAGGCCTACAATGTATTGAGAGATCGTGAAGCGCAATCTCGTTATGGTGAGGCATACACTTCTATGGTTAGAAGAGTTGCTGACTGGCCAAAAGAGGAGCGCGAGCAACCTGAGTACTTTGAGCTTCAAGATAAAATCGCTAAAATAGCAGACTTATACCCTAGGAATTTATCTGAAGGTGAGCCTGTAAAAAACTAACAAACCCTATGTCTAAATTTTCAAAAAAGAAAGGTGGCGAGGTTCCTGCAATCTCCACAGCATCATTACCAGACATCGTATTTATGTTGTTATTCTTTTTCATGGTCGCAACGGTAATGCGTGAAGACGAGTTAAGCGTGGAAAACACCTTACCTCTGGCAAATCAAATTGAGAAGCTAGAAGATAAGAACATGCTCGTCTATATTTATATAGGACAGCCTACTGCGGCATATCAGAAACAGTTTGGTGAGAACGCCGTGATACAGCTAGGTGATAAAATATCTCCTGCCGACCGCGTTTTTGATTATGTAAACACAAAACGTAATGCTATGGCCGAGAATATTCAAAACCAAATGATGGTTTCCCTAAAAGTAGATGGTGAAGCTACAGTTGGTGTGCTTACTGATGTTAAGGAGCAACTGCGTCGTGCAAATGCTTTAAAGGTAAATTATACTGCTCGCAAGGGCGACCCTATGATGAACCTGAATCGTTAACGCTATCATTTTTATATGAGGCCGTCTCTAACAAGGCGGCTTTTTTTATGTCTCACTTTCTAGTGTATCTTTGTTTTATGAGAATTATGCTATGCGCCATCTTTATGTTTGTTACAGGTCTCGTCGCTGGTCAAAACCGTCAGGAAAAACCTGTAAACGCGATTCCTAAAGTGGTAGATTCTCTTTATAGAGAAGACCAATTCTATATCTCGCTCTCTTTTAACCTAACTAATAATGAACCTGATGCTTTTTCGCAAAACGGATTTTCAGGCGGTATACATGTGGGGTTTATTAGAGATATGCCTTTTAATAAGAGACGCAACAAAGCCATAGGAATAGGGTTGGGTCTCTCGCGCAGTGCGTACAATACAAACCTGTTCATAGGGGAAACGGTAAACGGCAGCACCACATTTAATATTATAGAAAGTATAAGTAGTATAGACCGCAATAGGTTAATTACAAATCAAATTGAGGTTCCTATACAATACCGCTGGCGCACATCTACCGCGACCGAGCACACGTTTTGGCGCATTTATACTGGTATCAAACTATCGTATGTGTTCTCTCATGTAGCAAAATTTCAAGATGGTGGTAATGCTGTTAACAACCGCAGCATCAGCGAGCTAGATGTGTTCCGGTATGCTGCAACACTTACCATAGGTAATGGTAGCTTTAATGCGTTTGTGCAATACGACCTTAACCCGTTATTCAACAGCAGTGCGATCGTAAACGGGCAAGCGATTAACTTGCAACCCATCAAATTTGGTGTAGAGTTTTACATTCTTTAGTCGTGTTTACCGTCACCACATGGTGCTTAAAAAGTGCCTCTTAGTTAATAGCTGCAAATTGCGTGGTGCTAGCGCGGTCTTGTAGCGCGATGATGTTATTTTTCAGTATGTTACGTATGCTGCTACCGCATTAAATCATAAGTATACAGAATATATTGGGAGCTACTTTCTCGCGTCGTAGGTTATACCGACCTCGCGCAATACCCTCTTCTTTACGGGTTATTTTAAAAAAGTTCACATGTGTTTTATTTCGGTTCCTACTTGGGGTGCTTTAACTTGGAAAAAAGATTTTGTCTTCATTTCGATACACGTGTATTTTAATAGATGCGGTGCCTGGCACTATTGCTATTAAGCGTGAGCATAAAACAAGTCCTGTACGGGGTTTTCAGTTGCTATGCGTTACGTTACTTACGGTTATGCGCAACGGTGGTTGTACGCTACGATCGTTAAGCGTCAGGCTATGTTCGTAAAAAGATATACTCATAGATGCTACCATTGTGTGTAGATGGTAAGCACTGTTTGCTAAATTGCTCTGAAAAAAAAGCCCATTATGTGGGGTTATAGACAGCATTATGTGAAGCCTATTTAAAAGCGATTTGCTGGCAGTGCTTATAGAATATAGTATGATGCTACAATTACCTGGCTAGCGAGCCCTATCGCTATGCCAAACCACAGCTCATGTCCCTGATGTGCTTTCATGAACAATCTAGACGATGCCGTTATGCCGCTCGCAATGACTATAAATAAGATGGTGTTTAGAAAAGTAATGCCCAGATTAATACTTAACATAAGAGCAAAGCCTAATGCGCCACCCATGGCAAGCATGTGCAAACTGATTTTGTAACGCACCACTGCAAGAGCAAGTGCAACAAAGCTGGCCATGAGCACCCCGATAAAAAAGTAATATAAAGGCTGGTGTAACCCGTCTCTAAAAACACCACGCACCAGTATAATTAGTAAGATACAGTAAAGCAAAAGAGGGGTGATGCGCTCTCTGGCAGCTTCTAGATGTATAGAGCTCACCGCTTTTAAAATCTTTAAGATTAAAAATAGCAGTAACGGAATGGCTGCGGTAAGTATAAGAATAAGGTACATCTTAGTGCGCATAATGTTGGGGTCGGACATGCTTACCTCTACAAAATACCACAAGCTTACCAGCGCTGGTACAAATATGGGGTTAGAGATATAACTCCAAGCCTTTAACAACCATCTCACCACCATCTAGAGTTCTTTGCGCAATCGGGCTACTGGTATGTCCAGCTGTTCTCTATATTTTGCCACTGTTCTACGTGCGATAGGATAGCCTTTTTCTTTCAGAATTTCGGCGAGGCGCTGGTCTGTTAGGGGTTTTCTTTTTTTTTCTTCACCTATAACGGTCTCGAGTATTTTCTTTATCTCACGCGTAGAAACCTCTTCACCGTCAGTATTTGTCATAGATTCAGAGAAAAACTCTTTAATAAGTTTTGTGCCATACGGCGTGTCCACATATTTAGAGTTTGCCACACGCGAGACCGTAGAGACATCCATCCCTATCTCGTCTGCAATATCCTTAAGAATCATAGGTCTCAAGTTGCGCTCATCACCCGTTAAAAAGAATTCTCGCTGGTAATTCATAATAGAGGACATGGTAACATAAAGCGTTTCTTGACGTTGCTTTATGGCTTCTATGAACCATTTTGCACCGTCTAGTTTTTGCTTAATAAACATCACCGCATCTTTTTGCGACTTGCTCTTTTCCTTGGCCTCTTTGTAGCCTTTAAGCATGTTAGAGTAATCTTTAGAAACATGCAGTTCAGGTGCATTACGACCGTTTAAGGTAAGCTCTAGCTCACCGTCTTTGATACGTATTACAAAATCAGGTATTACTTGCTCCACAGCCCGTAAGTTGCCGCCAGAAATGGATCCACCAGGTTTTGGGTTTAAATGTGAAATCTCGTCGATAGCATTGCGCAACTGGTCTTCGGTAAGATCATATTTTGTGACAATTTTGTCGTAATGCTTCTTGCTAAACGCATCAAAAGAGTCGCGTATTAATTTAATAGCCAGCTCTGTAGAGTCGTTTTTACGCTTTCGCGAAAGCTGAATCAACAAACATTCCTGTAAATTACGAGCACCCACACCGGCAGGATCGAGCGTTTGCACTATTTTAAGTACTTTTTCAACCTTTTCAACGGCTGTAAAGATGTTTGAGGTAAACGCTAAATCGTCTGTGATGTCTTCTATGGCGCGTCGTATATAGCCACTCTCGTCGATGCTGCCCACTAAAAACTCGGCTATCGCTTCCTCTTCGTCCGTAAGTCTTAAGGTGTCTAGTTGCTCGTTTAAGGTTTGGGTAAATGATTTACCGGCAGCATAGGGTATGTTGCGGTCCTCGTCGTCTGCACTGTAGTTATTTGCTTGGGTTCTATACTCTGGTATGTCGTCGTCACTCAGGTAATCGTCCACGTTTATGTCTGTTTCTATCGCCTCGCTATCGTTGTCATAATCCTGATCGTCTTGATTAGAAAATTCATCGTACTCGTCGTCACTCTTTTCGTTACCGCTGTCTAACGCAGGATTTTCTTCTAGTTCAGATTTTACACGCTGTTCAAACTCTTGTGTGGGCAACTGTATCAGTTTCATTAACTGAATTTGTTGCGGCGAGAGCTTTTGCGAAAGCTTAAAACTTAACGACTGTTTGAGCATGGTTTTACCTTAGTATGTAAAAATAGAAAAACAAGGTCAGATAAACTGGATTCGTATCTATAAAATTAGCCTTAATAATGCAGTCATCATGAAGCGGAGTTTATCTTTAAGCTGGTAAAATGGATACGAAAAATTCAACATCATTGTTTCAGAAATAAATCGTGTAAATTATTTGGATATTTATGGTACGTTACGTTACGCTACTTTACTTAAATTTACTTTATATTAAAAAAATAAAACCTGTTGATTATGAAAAATTTTAAATTCAATTTAGGCAAAGTGCTTGCTATTTGTTTTGTTTCATTCCTCGCAGTATCCTGTGCCGAAGATGCTAACAACGAGCCAGATAATGTAGTAGATTCTTCCAGAATGGAGTTTTTGACCAAAAACTTCCAGACTCTAGAAGAGTTAGGTAAAACATTTCCAAAAGAAGATATAGCGTTGGTTTTTACTGTAGGAGAAAACGGTGTGCAAGCTTTATATTCATTAAAGGGTAAAACTGCTGAAGCAGTTGGTTTTGGTATATTTGTCGCAAAAACGAGCGAGGATGATACAATCGGAACAGATTGTAGTGGAACCATCTCTTGTGGAAATGCAATAGAGGATTGTCTTCAAAAGGGCAAAAATGGGCTAATTTCTAATGCGAAGTGTGAACAAGCAATGTATGATTATTGCGTTACTTGCCAAGACCCTAAGTAAACGTTTAAGGGTTTCGCGATGATTTAAATTTTTATGAGACCAACCTACAAAGGATGTTTAATTTTCTAAATTGAACATCCTTTTTTTGTTTGCTAATTAGTGTTATTTTCAAATAATACGTTTTGTTATTTGTGGATCTAGCTTATTAAATCGTTTGTAAATGTGATTTATAAGAAATGATTTAAACAACATTCATTTACTCAACAATAAACTTGCTATACGTGCGGAGGCCAGCAGCATTTATACCAGCAAGATAATACAGCCCAGCGTTAAAATTAGCTACATTTATGACAACGTTAGCACCTAGAGGTTGCTCTAAAAAAAGCCTACCGGCAAGGTCATAAATTACGATTTTTTCTATGTTTAAATCGGCAGCATTTTGTATGGTTAACTCGTTTTTTACGGGATTAGGCACAAGCACGAGTGATGGTAGCTGCACATTGTCTATTCCTAGTGTGCCTATAATTGCAAATATTTCGCCTGTATTAAGCGACGCGACAAACATCTCGCTGCTATTATTAACCCCAAAAGCTGAAAAACTCTTCCCAGGAAAATTTTGAGAATACCTAAGTGCGCCAGCTTGATCCACCAACCCTAAACGCGAGAAGCAAAAGTCTGAAAACACATAATAACCTTGCAATGCGGTGTAAGCGCTACCTCTATAAACCGCGCCACCTGTGACAGAGCAAGAGCCATTACTGTGACTTATAGAAACGAGCGGTTGTTCTAAACTGGCAATACCGGGGCAGCCTGCAGTGTTAAATGGGTTGTTGCCTTCATAACAACGCCAGCCGTAGTTGAGTGCTGTAGTTTGCGAGGTGCTGGATCTATTTATTTCTTCAAACAAGCCTTGTCCCACATCACCTATCCACAGGTCGCCTGTAACAGCGTCAAAAGAGAAGCGCCACGGGTTACGCAATCCCAATGCCCAGATTTCTTCTCTGCTAGCTTGTCCCACAAACGGGTTAGAAGCTGGAATCGTGTAGTATGGTGCAATGTTGTTGTTAGTCACGTTTATGCGCAACATTTTTCCTAAAAACACGCGCGAGGGGTTTGTAGCTGGCACCGTCAGGTTTTGTGCAAAGTTTTGCGGGTCGTTTGCACTGCCGCCGTCACCCATACCTATATATAAAAAACCATCGGGGCCAAATTTTATACAGCCACCATTGTGGTTACTAAACGGCTGGTTTATGGTTAATAAAGTTACCGCACTTGCGGGGTTTGCACGATTGGGATTTGTGCTACTTACTTGGTACCTTGCTATAACGGTACTGCCATTATTAGTGGTATAATTTACATAAAAGTAGCCGTTTGTAGTATAATTGGGGTCAAATGCCAGACCCAGCAAACCACGTTCACCAGAAGCGTTTGTTAAGTTTTGTATGTTTAAAAAAGCGGTTGTATGTACCACACCGTTAGGCTGTATGATTTTAATAATACCATCTTGCTCCACAACAAATAATCGCGCATCTCCAGCATTTGCAATATCTACTGGTGCGTTCAAGCCGGCGGCAAATAGCTGTAGACCTATAGCGCCTTGTGCTTGTGTACCATGGTGCAAGGTTGTTAAAGCTAAAATAAACAGAAATCTTTTCATAATCATTACGTTTAATGACTGTCCTAAGGGTCTGGTAAACCATTCACTGAAAATTAAAGGTAGCGCAAATGATATGAAGAATAGTGCCTCCGTGTGTTAAAAGTCTATTTCCATCTTTTGCGGAATGGATGTTTTAAAGAACTTGAGATATGCAAATCCATGTTAGATATGTTCGTAACAAAAAACGCCGCTACGAAACGGCGCTATTTTATAAACAAGTGTCCGGTTACTAAGTACACGACAAAAATTTAATAAGGTTCAAATTACTTTTTTTATCTCTGATAATAATCATTTTGACGGGTTATGTAGTCCGTATTTAACTATGGATTAGGCTCTTCTTCCATGTGTTTTG
>Ga0136559_1000254_pt1 | contig 18349 bp, 17 predicted proteins | sample AntRauMeHopE1496_FD_104633 | JGI IMG/M metagenome (GOLD analysis project Ga0136559, IMG submission 104633) | Saline lake microbial communities from Rauer Islands, Antarctica - Metagenome Hop E1 #496 | ecosystem: Environmental > Aquatic > Non-marine Saline and Alkaline > Saline | place... | reverse complement strand
TGGATTTGATGCCATTGCGCCATTAAAAGCATATGAAAATTCTCACGAATTTTGTTCATTACGAGCTTTAATAGACCCGCAAATTGATGCTTTTATGGCAAGCTTGCCCGCAGGTGTGAACAATATGTCACAAAACCCAGACGATAACCAATTTGTGGATGATTTAGATAGGGTTTTGTATAATCAACAATCGGAAATAATGGTTTGTGGTTTCATTTTCAAATGGATGGAGGATGGTATATTGCAGATAGATGCTAATAATCCAAATGCAGTTGATGCACTTTCCTACGCAAATAACGCAACATCTAGCGCTGCGGATGTCTTGAATAACTTTAATTCAGGAGCTGAAGATCCATGGTTGATGCACTTAACTTCTACAGATGGTGTGGAATCTTGTTTTTACGATTCTAAAGAAATCGAATATGAATATAACAGTAACAATCAACGAAGAGTAAGGAAATATAATAGATTGATTACAGTTGGACCTGGTGGTAGTGCTACAGGAACTCTAAGATTTGCGAGTCAGTCAGTCTTTAAATCAATAACTAAAAATGAGCGTTATAAAAATCGTTGGCGAGGACTTAGAATCAGGTCACATGCAAGAATTGTGGGAGAAATTCATGATATAAATTTAGGCTGTCCTTTTTATGTTCCGGTAGATGAAAGATCTACCATTAAAAAACGTAAAACACGACGTGAGAAGTTGAGAGTTCCTATAAATCCAGGCGGACCTCCAGTAGGAACAGGTGATGAAAGGTTAAAGAGTACACATCTTCATGGAAATATAGAATATGAGTTATACTTTCAGTAATACGGTTTGCCATAAATTCATGCTGGTGCTTATTATAAGCACCAGCTTTTATGGTTTTTCCCAAGTGGAGAATCTAAGTCGTCAAAAAAATAAATTTGGTTTAACCTTGTCGTTAGATGAAGTAACATTTTCAAACACGCCTAATTCCTCTATTTATTATAATAGAGACAATAGAACGGTCGCTAGCGCAGGATTTAAATACAACTTTAGACAAATGAAAAGTCTTCCTAATGCAAATATATCTGTTGGCTTAAAAATCAGGCACTTGACGTTTCAAACGGAATACCGAATTAATGCAGATGATTTGGATTTAAATTCTGATTTTAGTAGTATTAGACAGGATTCACCATATTGGACATATCATTTACCTATTAACTTAGATTATGTTCTGGCTAAAACTAAAAACAGCGAGTTTTATGCAACTGCTGGTTTAGAATTCCAGTTTTATGGTATTACAGAAGGAACGGAAACGTTTAACCAGCTTTCCGTCAGAGAAATTCCCATCATTATAAATACGGTTTCTGAACATCAGAGTCCGCTGACATATGGTTTAAACGCCGGCATTGGCTTCAATTTATATACCAACAGAGGCAGCATGTATCAAATAGGTGCACAATATCATTATCATTTCCAAACAATGGAGCGGTCAACAATAACGGCAACGAATTTAGCATTTTCGGACACTGCTAAATCTGAGCATAATTGGCGAAATAACTCTTTTGGACTAACTTTCAGTTATTTCCCATCTTTTAAATTTAATAAGCGGCATGAATAATTTTCTTAGATTAAAAATCACGATAGGTATTTTCTTTGTAATAACCCTAAAAATAAATGCTCAAACTTTTAATGATGCTGAAAGACTATTCGGTGATAAAATAGCTTTTTCAGTAAGAGCTAGCTATAATTTCAATAATTGGGAAAATGGACTTTTAAATCCTTCTATAATCACTTATTCTGAAAATGATTATTCATCCCGTGGATTAGGAATCGATTGGAATTATGCGCAGTCAGGAAAATTCAACTTCTTACTTGGGTTATATGTAAGAGATATGAAATCAACTAGAAACTTTGTACTTGCTGGTAATAGAGTCGGAGCGCAAAGAGATTTTCGATTAAACGAAAATAGGAATTTGACGTCTCTAGTATTAAATGCTAACTTTGAGTTTGTTCAACAAATAGATAAAAATATATTCTTATCGATTTATTTAGGACCACAACTTATGAGACAAATTAACGGTATTGAAACTGAACGGGGATTTGTTATTCGCGATGATGATTCAGAATTTATAGCTGTAAGAAATTGGACAGGAAGAAGTTTATTTGATATCGGTGTAAATTATGGCCTGGGATTATATTATAACACTAGTAATTCTGGTTTCTTTAAAATAGACTTTACACTGAACCGGTACAACTATTTGCCAAATGCAGGTAGTTACTTACGAGTGCGTAATTTAGATATAGGATTTGAATCGGATACAAGTCATTTATGGCTATCTAACTCTGCAACGCTTTCATTAAGTTGGTCACCACCTAAGAACTGGTTTCAAAAGAAGCAATAAGCTGCAGCTCTAAAGCGTTAGATACTAACCAGTAATGCTATAATTTATGAAGGTATCGAATTTTTGTAGAGCAGTGCTTAGGGTTTTTGTAGCTTGCGGTTGCTTTGTTGCGCATGCCCAAGAAAATAGCGACAAACCTGTTTTTACTCAAAATTTAGAACGTACGATTATAGGTGCCAACCGTGGTACCCTGACCCGTACAACCCAGCTGGGAAATGGCTACATGCTAGAGTCAAGTGTGGGAACGCGCAGTTTTGAAACTGTTGAACAGTCTATAGCGAGAAGCCAGGCTATTGCAACACAGCCAGGAATACAAGGTTTTGCTACCATATCGCACGTAACGGTAGGTTTAGAACTAAATAAAACTTTTAATATAAACGACAATCTGGGGCTTCTAATATTTGCTGGTTTAGAAGGACGTATTCCCGCAACAAAGCTGGCAGAGTCGCAAGGAATTCACAGTGAGGCGTCCGTAATTCCCTATGCAGGTGCACGCATAGAATATGAGTCTCAAAACACAGGAACCTATGATGCGAGCCTGCAAGTAAACGGCACCAGTTTATTGCCCTCAAGTAGCCGCTCAACTACCGCGCAACCAGCAATGGCATCACCTATACTATCGCCCATTACCGTGGGTATAGGCTGGATTACAGGAAAGAAGAAACGAGATAAATATCCAAAAAAAAAATAACACATTGAAATTTCAATCTGTTATTTTTTAAAGTTCTAAGGCACCTTGTGGTTGACACGAAACCATGTTCCAGATATTAACGTTACTGTCGCCTGTGCCTTGTTAAGTCGCATATTGTAACAGCTTATACTGGGCAACTAATAGCAGTTGTCTAGCTCACTGCTTTTAAGCGTTCTAAGCCGCTTTTAGAGATTTTAGATTCCGCATATTCCCTCGTAACGTCAAAACTTTTCTCTTTGCTGCTGGGTAGTTCAAACATGGCGTCTGTAAAGATAGTTTCACACAGACTGCGCAAACCACGCGCACCTAGTTTGTATTCAATCGCTTTATCTACGATAAAATCTAGGGCATCTTCGGTGATTTCAAATACTATATCGTCCATGCCAAACAGTTTTTTGTACTGCTTGATAATAGCGTTTTTGGGTTCGGTTAATATCGCTCGTAAAGTTCGTTGATCTAGTGGGTTCATGTGGGTAAGCACGGGTAAACGACCTATAATTTCTGGAATCATCCCAAAATCTTTAATGTCTTTAGGGATTATATATTGCAGGATATTATCAGCATCGGCCATGTCGTCGTTTAACTTGCTGGCGCTATAGCCTATCGCTTGCATGTTCAGCCGCTTGCGTATCACACGCTCAATTCCGTCAAAAGCTCCACCGGCTATAAAGAGTATATTTTCTGTATTTACTTCTATAAATTTCTGGTCTGGGTGCTTGCGACCGCCTTTAGGCGGCACGTTTACAACGGTTCCCTCTAGTAGTTTAAGAAGTGCTTGCTGCACTCCTTCACCAGACACATCGCGAGTAATAGACGGGTTGTCGCTCTTGCGGGCGATCTTATCTATCTCGTCTATAAAAACGATACCTGTTTGTGCTTTTTCTAGATCATAGTCTGCCGCTTGCAAGAGCCTGGTAAGAATACTTTCTACATCTTCCCCTACATATCCAGCCTCAGTAAGTACGGTGGCATCTACAATCGCTAGTGGCACGTTCAGCATGCGCGCGATTGTTTTTGCAATCAGGGTTTTACCGGTGCCTGTTTGTCCCACCATAAGAATGTTGGATTTTTGAATTTCTACATCGTCATCACTCGCCGGTTGCAGCAGGCGTTTGTAATGGTTATAAACCGCTACAGACATTACTTTTTTAGTGTATTCCTGCCCGATGATGTACTCATCTAAAAATGCTTTTATGTCTTGTGGTTTGCGCAGTTTCAGGTCGGCAGTGGTCAGGCCGCCACTCTTTTCATCTTTTACGTCTTCCAGTACAATACCGTGTGCCTGCTCTATACAGCGGTCACAAATATGCGCGTCGAGACCGGCTATAAGTAAGTTGGTCTCGGCTTTTGCACGTCCACAAAAACTGCATTCTAGTTGTTTTTTGCTCATTTTTTTTAAGTTGCAGTAGGTTATTTTGGGGAGTTTGCTTTCGCGAAAGCGAACTCCTTAACCAGCTATTTTTTTAAGAATCTCTTCTTAGTACTTCATCTATCATACCGTATTTCTGTGCCTCGTCTGCACGCATCCAGTAATCGCGGTCTGAGTCATCATTAATCTGGTCATAAGTCTGCCCAGAGTGTTTTGCGATGATTTCATAAAGCTCTTTACGCAGTTTTACGGTCTCACGGGCAGTAATTTCTATATCACTGGCTTGTCCTTGCGCCCCTGTAGACGGCTGGTGAATCATCACGCGGCTGTGCGGTAACCCACTGCGCTTGCCTTTCTCACCTGCACAAAGTAATACAGCGCCCATACTTGCAGCCATACCGGTACAAATAGTTGCCACGTCAGGCTTTATAAACTGCATGGTATCGTAAATTCCCAAACCTGCATAAACGCTACCGCCAGGCGAGTTTATATAAATTTGGATATCTTTTTTATCGTCTGTACTGGCTAAGAATAGCAGTTGTGCCTGTACAATGTTTGCAACCTGATCGTTAATACCAGTTCCTAAAAAGATAATGCGGTCCATCATTAAACGGGAGAACACGTCAAAGATGGCTATATTCATCTGGCGTTCCTCGATAATGTTAGGCGTGAGGTTTGTAGGGTACATGCTACCCATAATTTTATCGTAGTAGTTGCCGTTAATACCTTGGTCTTTAATGGCAAATTTTTCAAACTCGTTTGCTATATTCATGTGTTGTAATTAATCGTTAAGGGATAAAAAAGGCGTTATCTTCTTGTAAAGTTAACGCCTAAAGATACGAATCATCGAGAGCCCTACGCGTCGTAGGCTTCTTTAATAAATTCTTCATAGGTAACTTCTTTAGTCTCAAGATTTGCATTATTCTTAAAGAAATCGAGCATTTTCTCGTTTTGAAGTTGTTCACTCATGCGTTTTACTTCTTCTTGGTTAGAAAGTACGCGTGCTACGATGTTGTCTACCTCTTCGTCAGTTGCCTCATTATGGCCAAATTGTGCCATTTGCACACGTATCTGGTTGCGTGAGTATGCTTGCAGTTCTTCAAATTTAAGTTGCAGCTCTTCGTGGTCTCTCATTATTTTAGACTCGATAAGCTGGTAACGCAGTCCTTTTTCGGAACGCTCAAACTCGGTCGCGGCTTCTTCTTCATTGAGTTCTTGCTCACCTGCCGTCATGATCCATCGTTTCAGAAATGCTGCTGGTAGCTCAAAATTTGTATTGTTTATAAGCGCCTCAGTCACATCAGTAAGCAATTTCTGGTCTGTTTGTTGCGCAAACTGGCGGCTAGCGTCTTCACGTAATTTCTCACGTAGCCCTTCCTCACTGCTTATTACACCTGCACCAAATAATTTATCAAAAAGCTCTTGGTTGAGTGTTGCCTTTTCACGGGTATTTACCTCGCTCAGTTCGAAGGTTACGGTTACATTTAAATCGTGTGCTAGGTCATGCTCAATTTTGAGAAAGGTCATCAGGTCATGAGCATCTGCAAAAAGGTCTTTGGTTTTAAGTTCTAGTTTATCACCTGGCTTGCTTCCTACAAACGTTTTCAGGTTGCTCTCACCTTCTAGTTTGTCTAAGTTAAAGGTGGCGTCTGCGTTTATACCGGCATCGTCGTTTCTAAAAACACCCGTTACCTGGTCGCCGGCGGCTACCTCTTTCTTGCCTATGATTTTACCATATTGTAGGCGTATGCGGTCTATCTGGTCATTTATGGTTTTGTCGTCTGCCTTTATGGTGTATGCTATAATTTCTTTGTTTGCTTTGAGATCTACCTCAAATTTTGGTGCGATGCCTAGTTCAAATTCAAAGTTAAAATCGTCACCTTCCCAGTTAATATCGTCTTGTTTTTGAGGTAATGGGTTGCCTAAAAGGTCGAGCTTCTCAGCAGCGATATAGTCATTGAGCTGCTGCTGTATGATTTTGTTAATGGCTTCAATAACAAGAGGTGTGCGGTATTTTTTATTTACAAGACCTGCAGGAACATGTCCTTTTCTGAAACCAGGTATAACGGCGGTTTTGCGGTAGTTTGCAAGTTGCTTTTCTACGGGTTCTATATAGTCTGCTTTCTCTATATGCAGGTTAAGTGTCGCGTTAAGTGCGTCTAAGTCAGTGCGCTTGATGTTCATTTATAACTTTTAGAGTTGTTCAATTGGGCTGCAAAATTACTCTTTATTTACATGCAAACAAAGCAATTAGTATTTCCTTATGAATCCCTGGGGTCTACTATTTTAGAAATCCAAGACCTGCCTATTGCAAGTATTAATGAAAAGACAAGCGTCCACCAAAACGACGTCACAGTAAAACCAGATATCATGGCGTCTGCTATGTAAATTATGAGCACGTTTATGACCAGTAAAAACAAACCGAGGGTAACTATGGTAATGGGCAAGGTGAGAATAACCAGAATGGGTCTGACGATAAAGTTGAGCAGGGAGAGTGCCAGTGCAACGAGAACGGCTGTTCCATAACTGTCTGTCGTTATACCCGGCAATAGTTGTGACAGCACGATTACGATCACAGCGGTTAGTAATAATTTGATTATGAATTTCATGAGTTTCGTTTTACTATAAATAGAAAAATCTGCTAGAGACAAACGCTCTAGCAGATTTCCTTTTTGAAAGTACTACCTTCAATTTGTTGTCTAGTTAGTCACGTTATCACTAATCATAATAGAGCGGTAGGTTCCGACATCTACCTTAGGTAGAGTTGAGCCATACTTAGCATTTACCGCATCTATAATTAAGTTTGAAACAAATGCATAACCACGAGGGGTAGGGTGCACACCGTCTAGTGAGAAACCACCACCAGTAGCATAGGCAGATGTAAGAACACCACCATTATATGCCACACCGCCACTTGCTACTTGTGCAAGAGCCGTATTAACATCTACAAAAGCAAGATTATTTGCACTAGCAAGCGCAGCGATAGTAGCATTAAAACTTGCTTGGGCTGCGGTAACAAGCGCACGCTCGTTAGACGTAAGTACGTTAGCGTCTCCTAAAGGAAATCCAACACCTATAATAGATGCTGGGTTGCTAGGGTCTGCGAGCGTTCCTAAGATACCTGCGGTAGGAAACGTTATAAGATCCTGTGCAGTTGCCTGGCGCAATTTAGGAAGAAATGTTCCTGGTACGCCTGGATTGGGTAGGTTAGCTAGGTCCTCGTCTAGTATTAAAATGGCATTCTGACCAGCAGCAAAATTAATGGTTCTCGCTGCACGCTCACCAGCATTAATAGCACCGCCTTGCTGGTAAAGTACCATTGCGCCGTTGTACTGTACATAATTGCTATTTACAAAAGCAGCTGTTGCAGCATCTAGTGGTATTGCGTTAAAAGGAACCGTGGTAAAAAACGGGATAGAAGTTACATCTGCTAAGTTAAGTAGTGCACCTTGGGCACCGTTAGCTGTTAATGCCTGAACTTGTGCAGCGTATGAAGCTGCAAAAACGTTAGGATCGGTAATATCGTTTTGGCCGTAGGTTGCAGGATTTGTGTTCCCTAGACGGTCTACACCTACACCACCAGAGATTGCATAAGATAAAATATCGTTGCTTCCTATCCACAAGGTAAAGAAGGTACCATTTGCTGCAGCTGCATCACCTATTACGGTAGCATTGTCTGCACTTGCAAAACGCGCAAAGTACGGGTTTGCCTGGCCAGTAGCTACCCCAGCAAGTGCGCCGTACCCAGGCGCATTAAGGTGAAAACTTTTTGCGCCAGGCACACCAAAGTTATTAATAGGTCCAGTTACTTTAATAGCAGCATCTGTAGTAGGTGCCTCTCCAGTATAAACGGCTGGACCAGGTGAGTTACGCAGCGTTCCGGCCGGTGTTACCGTAGAAAGCACAAAGCGGTTAGGCGCTATTTGTACGCCACCTAAAAGCAGCCCGCCAGCGTTATCATTTACAAGTGGTTGTGTGAAAGTACCTCCACCAGCAAGAGCCATTTGTCCCGCAACGATTGCTGGAAACGATTGTCTTTGTGCGTCTAGGTACAATGCACCGTCTGCAAAACCTGCAGTAAGTGAGTTACCCACTGTCACATATTTTGAGAAGTCTGCAGTGCCTGAGCTGTAAAAACCTACGTCAGTTACTGTTTCGTCAAAACCTTCATCACATCCTACCATTGCAGTTGCTGCAACAAATAAGGCTATATACTTTAAATTGATTTTTTTCATGGTGTTTTTTTTACATGCTATATGTTAATCCTATACCTGCCACAAATGCTCTAGACTGGTAAGCGCCTGCAAACGGTGCTGGCACGCCACCTTCTAGGTAACCATCATATGACTCACTAACCTCATTAAATTTAAGGTAAAGGAATGAGGCGTCTAATGCAAACTTAGGATTTAACTGGTAGCTAAGTCCAAAAGTGTAATTGTTTGAGTCACCACGAGGTGTTTCAGGTGCAAAAAAGCCCGATTGAACTGGGGATTCGTCAAAATAGTAACCTGCACGTATAATCAGTTTTTCTGTTGCTTCATACTGTACACCAAATCTGTAGGTGTTAGCGTCTTTGTAGTTTCTAGGGTTTATAGATTCTACTCCGTTTTCAAATACGAGGTCTAAACTTTCATACTCACTCCAAAAGGCCCTGTTGTAGTCAAACGCAAGAAGCAACTTGTCCCACTTGTAAGAAACCCCTACAGTAAGTTCGGCAGGTAAGGGCAAAGTAGCGGTAAAACCTGAAGTTCCGTCTTGAAAAGGGGATAAGTTAGAATTAGGGAAGTTTGAAAAAGTCGCTTCGCCTTCGGTGCTATCTATATTTATAAGAGAGCGGTAATTAACGCCAAATGTAAAACGTTCGGTAGGTTTAAACATAAGTCCTGCTGTCCACCCTATACCTGTTACACCAGTGTCCTCTATTGCAATATTCGAGCGGTCACCTTGCTCATTTGTAAGGGTGCGGTTTGCGTTGCGGTTGAACGAGACACCGCCTATCGCGAGAATAGGGCCACCACCTATAGATACACTATCAAAAAGCTGGTAAGAGATCGTAGGTTGTATAAAGATAGCACTAAGCTCAATCTCGTTTACAAGATGGGAACCTTGCCAGTCTGTCGGCCAGGTTACATTACTACCGTAAGGCGTATAAATTCCTAAACCTATAGCAAGATCATCAGAAAGTGCGTAAGACGCATACAGGTAAATAGGCGTACTTACGGGGCTATCTGTTTCAGAAAAAGTGCCAAACTCGGTATTTTGATACTGCACTTGGGATACCACACCAAAACCACCGACACTCACGTTAAATTTATTTTCTAAATGCACCAAACCTGCTGGGTTAAAGAAAAGGATGTCTGCACTGTTTACCACTGCCACACCAGTATGTCCCATAGCAAGTTGCTTGTTACTCTGGGTACTTACTCGATATCCACCTGCATATGCCATAGCCGACATAAGGGAAAGCAGACCTAAAAGCTTTATTTTGTTCATAATTAAGGGTTTATAATTTGGTTTTTTTTTCAACCGTTCAAATTTAATATTTATTTAATACTACGCAAGCGTTTTCGTAACATTATGCAAGCATAGTAAACCTATTCCTGTAAGAATTTTAATACCGCATTTGAGAATAAGTCGGGTTGTTCTGCATGTAGCCAGTGTCCTGCATCGGGTATGGTTATCATGTTTGCTTTCGCGAAAGCGGCATCTATAAGAACCCTATCACTATCGAGTATGTAGCCTGATTTACCGCCCCTTAAAAACAGCGTGGGCATCTGGATGACACCGTCAAACGGCTGGTGACTGCCTATCATATCTTGTGCCTGGGCCAGTACCTGCAGGTTAAATCGCCAGGCAAACTGATTTTTATCCTTTCTAAACAGGCTTTTCATGAGAAAAAGTCGTGTTCCTAGGTCGGGTATGCGCTCACTTAGAACGGTTTCTACCTCGTTTCTACTGGTCATTTGGCTCACAGGAACTGCTTGCAGCGCGTTTATAATATCGCTGTGGTGCGGCGCATATTCTTTAGGGGCAATGTCGGCAATAATAAGTTTGTCCAGCATTTCTGGGTACATAGCTGCAAATTGCATCGCGACCTTGCCGCCCATACTGTGTCCTAATAAAATAATGTTCTCTAGTGCATGGGTCTCGCAATAGGTTTTTAGGTCCTGAGCCATTAGCGCATACGTAAAAGCGGCGCTGTGTAAACTGCGCCCGTGGTTGCGCTGGTCTAAAATATGCACGTTGTAACCCAGTTCACTCCATTGCGTACCCAGCGTTTTCCAGTTGTCTGCCATGCCCAGAAAACCGTGCAGTATGATAAATGGTTTGCCCGTTCCTAGTATTAATGAGTGTAACATGCGGTTTAGGTTAATCTAGATTTGTACATGTTTACCACGTTCTCTAGCCCCAGGTACAAACTTTCGGTAACAAGTGCGTGGCCTATGGAGACTTCAAGTAAATTTGGAACATGGGCTTTAAAATAGGCCACATTGTCCAGCGATAAATCGTGACCTGCGTTTATGCCCAAACCGTGTGTCGTTGCTAGATGTGCAGCTGCGGTATACGGGGCAACTGCTTTTGCTGGGTCAGTAGGGTACAAGTCTGCAAAACGTTCTGTATAGAGCTCTATGCGGTCTACGCCAGTGGCTGCCGCACCTAGTATTATGGCGGCAACTGGGTCGACAAAAATGCTGGTGCGCATACCCAAACTTTTAAAGTGTGCGACTATTTCTGTGAGAAATGCTTTGTGTTTAATAGTGTCCCAGCCAGCGTTAGATGTAAGGGCATCTGGTGCGTCTGGAACGAGTGTTACCTGTGCCGGTCGCACCTCTTCTACCAGTTTTATAAAGGAATCTGTAGGGTTCCCTTCAATGTTAAGTTCTGTTGTGATCACCTTTTTAAGGTCTCTGGCATCTTGATATCGTATGTGACGCTCGTCTGGTCTGGGGTGAATGGTTATACCTTGTGCCCCAAAACGCTCGATGTCAAGTGCTACTTTCACAAGATTTGGTACATTTCCCCCACGTGCGTTACGCAAGGTTGCTATTTTGTTTATGTTTACGCTAAGTATGGCCATAGTATATTTGCTAAATGTCAAAAATACAACCTGTGGACAAAGGCAGGTCGTTAAGAAATGATTAATTTGCAAAAAAAACCGCAGACTCATGAATTTACAAGATTTTATCGTCAGTGACGTAGAGCCCATGGAGGTGCATGAACCCGTGGCTCGTATACAGGACATCTTTTCTCAATTTACATTTTCACATTTACCTGTGATGCGCGATGAGGTCTACCTAGGGTGCTTGTCAGAGAATGATGCACGCTGTTTTAATCGCAATACCTCGCTAGACGAGGTGGTTTATGCCTTTGACGGTTTTTTTGTGAGAGCAAGCGATCACTGGCTGGATGTACTAGAATCGTTTGCGAGGCACGACACAAATTTGATGCCCGTGCTCAACGAGAAAAATGGGTATTTGGGTTATTATGAGCTCAAAGACATTATGCACTTTTTTAATGAGTCTCCTTTCCTGGCAGAGTCCGGTGCTGTCATCGTCGTTGAAAAAGGAATAGAAGATTACAGTTTCAGTGAAATTGTACAAATTGTAGAGACTAACGACGCAAAACTGTTCGGTTGCTTTATAAGTGGTTACCGGGAGCATTTTGCGCAAATCACGTTAAAAGTGACATCGTCCAGTATAAATGAGATTTTACAAACCTTCAGGCGTTACGGTTACACTGTGATAACAACAGCGCATGATGATACATACTTGGACTCCCTTAAAGAGCGCAGCGATTATTTAAGTAAATACCTAGAACTGTGAAAAAAATAGGCATATACGGTCAGTACCTGCATGAAGATGCCATAGCAACAGTTGTTCAGGTTCTGAAAGCATTAGACGCACAACCTAGCGAGGTGTTTACAGAGCAGCATTTTAATACGTTGCTGCAACCGCACATACCATCTCTACAGCACCTGACCTTTTCACAGTTAGACGATAGTTACGATTTTCTCATCAGCATAGGTGGTGACGGTACCATTTTGCGTGCAGTTTCTTATGTAGGCCCATTAGACATACCTGTTATAGGCATTAACACGGGTAGGCTAGGTTTTCTGGCCACCGTACTTAAAGAAGAGGTAACCGCTGCCATAAACATGCTGTTTGCAAACGAGTTTATTTTGAGTAAGCGAACGTTAATTACCTGCACTTCTGACCATACTGAAAACCACCTTGCGCCACACAACTTTGCGCTAAATGAAGTTACCGTAAGCCGCATGAACACTACGAGCATGATTCAAATTGAGACCCAGCTAGATGGTAAGCTGCTCACTTCTTACTGGGCAGACGGTCTAATTATATCTACACCTACGGGCTCAACAGGGTATAGCCTGAGTTGCGGTGGTCCCGTGATTGCACCGCAAACCGGTGTTTTTATTATCACGCCCATTGCACCACATAATTTAAATGCCCGGCCACTGGTCATACCTGACAGCACGATTATAACCATAAAAGTAAAAGGCAGAGAAGACTCCTTTCTTGCATCGCTAGATAACCGTATAGCCAGTTACCCGGACCAGACGGTGCTTACTTTAAAAAAAGCGCCATTTACTATTAATCTAGTAGAACCGCATCATGTAAACTTCATAGATACGATACGTCATAAGCTGCTTTGGGGAGAAGATAAACGCAACTAAACAATAAAATGAACAATTAGGAGTTTTATTGAGGTTATAACCCAAGGATTGAACTTGCTGGGTAGAGAGAATTGTTATATTTGCACGTTTTAAGAATTTCATGCGGTTAGTAGTATTTATTGTATTCATGTTAAATTTCGCTTTCGCGAAAGCGCAAACCTATGAATTTGGGGTGTTTGCAGGTGGTTCAAACGTCATAGGTGATGTAGGTAGCACGCAATATGTAGACCCTAGAGATGCAACTATAGGCGCCATCGTAAAATGGAACCGCAGCAACAGACACGCGTTCAGAGCCTCTTTTATAAGTGCCAGCATGGTGGGTGATGATAATGATAGTGATGATATCTCACGCGATTTGCGCGGTTTAAAATACAATTACAACCTGCTCGAGGCCAGTGTAGGTATAGAATATACCTTTTGGGAATGGGATCTATATGCTAGCACGCCCCAGTTTACTCCTTATATCTATACGGGACTTACCGGTTTTCGGTATGATTTATTTGCATTAAACAATAACGGAGAGTTAGAAGAATACGCAAGCACCTTTGAGGCAGCTATACCCATTATTTTGGGATTTAAAACCACCATAAGTTCCCATTTAGTTTTAGGTATAGAAGTAGGCGCCCGTTACACGTTTACAGATAACTTAGATGGTAGCAACCCGGAGCGCAGTAAAAAAGATTTTGCAGAGCTGCAATTTGGTAATATTGCAAATAATGACTGGTATGTTTTTAGCGGGGTGACCTTAACCTACACCTTTGGTCGCAGGCCATGTTATTGTAATTTTTGAGAATGGAACAGCACAACCTGAACCTTACTAGATTGCCCAAGCATATCGCCCTTATTATGGACGGTAACGGTCGCTGGGCAAAACAACAAGGGCTCATGCGTGTGCGAGGTCATGAAAAAGGTGCAAAGGCGGTACGGCAGACCGTAGAAACATGTGCAAAACTAGGGGTTGAAAATCTAACACTTTATGCCTTTAGTACAGAGAACTGGAAACGACCTAAACTCGAGGTAGAGACCCTTATGAAGCTGCTCGTTTCGAGCCTGCGCAAAGAACTTAAAACCTTGCAAGACAACAATATTTCCCTACGCGCCGTAGGGGCTCTCGATCTGTTGCCTAAGTCTGCACAGTTAGAGCTTAACGAGGTTATTAAAGCTACTGAAAACAACACGCACATGAACCTGACCCTTGCATTGAGCTATGGTTCTAGAGAAGAGTTAATTACCGTTTTTAAAAAAGTAGCGACGCAGGTTCAAAACGGCACGCTAGCATTAGACGATATTAATGATGAGGTCGTGCAAAGCCATTTATACACCCATTTTTTACCAGACGTAGATTTGCTTATACGCACCAGTGGTGAGTATCGTATAAGTAACTTCTTATTGTGGCAAATAGCCTATGCCGAGTTATACTTTACGGAGGTGCTTTGGCCAGATTTTAGGAGTGAGCACTTAATCGAAGCATTACAAAATTATCAGGACCGAGAACGTAGATTCGGTAAAACCAGTGAACAACTATAGAATAATGACAAACAAATTAGCAAAAGTTTTATTGCTTTTCATAGGCATTTCAGCTAGTTATAGTGCTTTAGGGCAAACACAACCAGACCTACCCATAGGCGAGGAAGCAAAACTATATACCCTAGGAACCATAAGTGTTACAGGTAGTCAAACCTATAACGAAAACACGGTTATCGCCTTTACCGGCCTTAAAGTAGGTGAAGAGATTTACGTTCCCGGTGAGCGCATAAGCGCGGTTGTTAAAAAACTATGGGAGTTAAAACTCTTCAGCGATATACGTGTTTTTGTAGCAGACATTAAAGGCAGCGTTGTAGACATAGAAATAAATATTACAGAAGTGCCTACCGTTAACGACATTACTATTAACGGGCTCAAAAAGAACAAAGTTAAAGACATAAAGACAGAACTTAAGTTTGCTCCCAAACAAACAAAGGCCACAGAAAACTTTATAACAAATACCCGCTCTTACATAGAGAATAAATACCGTGAAAAAGGGTATTATTATGCAAATGCTACTGTGGTAACTCGCAAAGTAGTAGACACGGCCGGTGGTAACTTTGTAGATGTTAAAATAGACGTGAATAGAGGCAGCAAGGTCAAAATATCGTCTATAGATTTTGAAGGTAATGAACTTTTAAAAGATAAAGAACTGCGCGGCGCCATGAAAAACACAAAGCAGCGCAACATATTCAGTGTTCTTAAACGATCTAAGTATATCGAGGATAGCTACAAAGAAGACCTTTTAAGCGTGGTAGATAAATTTAAAGAGCGCGGCTTTAGAGATGCGCGCGTTGTCTCAGACACGCTCATTAAAGTAAACGATAAACGCATCGCTTTAAAGATAAAGGTGGAAGAAGGTAGGAAGTATTATTTTGGTAATATAAACTTTGTAGGAAATTCTGTTTATACAAACGACCAGCTCAAGCTCATGCTTAAAGTAGAGAAAGGTGACGTGTACAACGGTGTCGCATTTGACGACCGTATAAGCAACCCCGAAGATCCAGACTCTGACGATATTTCAAACCTGTACCAGAACAACGGTTATCTTTTTTCTCGTGTAGATGCTGTAGAAACTCGAGTTTATAACGACACTATCGATTTTGAAATACGCATTATAGAAGGTAAAGAAGCGTTTTTTAATAACATTACCGTATCTGGTAACAATCGTACAAACGACCACGTGATATACCGCATGCTCAGAACGACGCCAGGGGAGCGCTACTCGAGACAAAAAATTATTAATTCCATACGCGAGTTAGGACAGCTAGGCTTTTTTGACGCACAAAAAATAAACCCGCAGTTAAAGAATGTGAGCGAGCAAGAAGGAACCGTAGACGTAGAGTACACCCTAGAAGAAGCAGGCGCAAGCCGCATAGAGCTGCAAGGTGGTTACGGCGGTGGTGGTTTTGTAGGAACTTTGGGACTGTCTTTTACAAATTTCTCACTGCGTAACATATTTAACCGCAAAGAATATTTACCAGTGCCTATGGGTGACGGGCAAACCCTTTCCTTGCGTGCACAGGCAAGTATTATCTTTAGGACGTACTCGTTAAACTTTTCAGAGCCTTGGCTGGGAGGTAAAAAACCAGTAAGCTTTAATGTATCTTTTTCCCACAGCGAGCAGTACAGGGTAAACCCATTAGACTTTAGGGACGTGCGCCGTGACCAGCGTTTCTTAATCACCGGTGGTAGTGTGGGTATTGCAAAGCGTTTAGAGTGGCCGGACGACTATTTTCAGTTCTCCCAAGCTGTGTCATTCCAGCATTTTGACCTTCAAAACTTTCAGAGTGCATTATTTAACTTCCCTAACGGGTTTTCAAATAACCTAGCATACACCATAGGTTTAAGTAGAAATAATGTAGGTGTTAACCCTATTTACCCCACATACGGTTCTTCATTCTCGGTAACGGGTAAATTCACCTTGCCATACTCGTTATGGAACGGTGTTGATTATGAAAACTTAGATACAAATCCAGCCTTTCAGACTAATGGTGCACCAGATTTAGCTAAAATAGATCAAGAGCGTTTTAGGTTCTTAGAGTACTATAAAATTAAATTTGATGGTACCTGGTATACTACACTGTACGATAAACTCGTTCTACAAACGAGGGCAGAGTTTGGTTTCTTAGGAGCCTACAACCAGAGTCGTGGTTTGGTTCCCTTTGAACGTTTCTTTGTGGGTGGTGACGGTTTACAGCAGTTTGCGCTGGACGGGCGTGATATCGTAAGACTGCGCGGTTACGACGATTCAAACGCCGTAACCCGTAATCCTGATGGTGATACCGTTTATAACAAGTTTACCTTAGAGCTGCGTTACCCTATAAGTTTAGAACAAGCGGCGTCTATTTACGTACTGGGCTTTGCAGATCTAGGAAACTCGTATGATGGGTTTAGAAATTACAATCCATTTGAGCTCAAACGAGCTGCCGGTGTAGGATTACGTATCTTTATGCCAGCATTCGGACTTTTAGGCGTAGACTTCGGTTATGGTTTTGATACCCCTGTAAATCAGGTAGGTAATGAGCCTAGTGGCTGGCAACCACACTTTATCATAGGACAACAGTTCTAAGTTGGCACGATTATTTCTATAAACACTTTATATATGAAAACGAACATCTTTTTATGGAGCATTATTGCTAGTATGAGTTTCGCTTTCGCGAAAGCGCAAACCACAACAAGGGGTATTAAGGTAGGTTACATAGACATGGAGTACATACTCGAGAGTGTACCTGAATATCAACGAGCATCGCAAGAACTCGAAACAAAAATGCAAAAATGGAACGGAGAAATCCAGACCATGAAGACAGAGATAGAGCAAATGCAAAAAGCGTTGCAAAATGAAAAAGTCCTCCTAACTAAAGAACTTATAGAAGAAAAAGAAGAGGACATAAAAATAAAACAAGAAGATTTATTGGCATATCAGCAAAAACGTTTTGGTGCACAAGGTGATTTTGTGTTGCAAAAACAGCAGTTAATACAGCCCGTACAAGATCAAGTTTTTAACGAAGTCCAAAAAATTTCTAGTCAGAAGAAATACGATTACGTAATGGATGCCTCTGAAGTTGCCATGCTGTACTCTGCAGAGCGGCATGATATAAGTGATGAGGTTTTAAAAGCCATAGGCAGAACGGGTAAAACCAAAGATCGCGAAGAAAAAAGAACAAAAGGCAAAGCACCAGCAAGCGATGTAGCTGATGATATTTACTTATCTGTTGTTGAAGCAGAAACCAAAGAGAGCCGTGAGCAGGCAAAACAAGATATCGTAAACGACCGTGAAGACGACCGCATCGCAAAAATCTCTTCACGCGATTCTGCAAAAGTAGCAAAAGCAAAAGCCTACCAGTTACGCAGGGAAAAGCTTATAGAAGATCGCCAGCGTCGTAAGGACAGTATATTAGAAGTTAGGGCGAAAGCAAGAGAAAACAAAACACCACCAGGTGGCAACTAGTAAAAAGAATATAAACATCGAGTATCTTTGCCCCGTTAAAATAGAAATAAAACAATAATCAACATAGAAAATGAAACAAGTAAAAACAATTATAGCAGTAATGGCATTTATTTTTGCTGGTACACAAGTAGCCAGTGCACAAGCAACTGCCTCAAAAGTATGTCATGTGGCATCACAAGAGCTAGTAGAATCGCTACCTAAGGCCAAAGCTGCCGATAAGCAACTTAAAGACCTGCAAAAAACCTACGA
>Ga0136559_1000253_pt1 | contig 18392 bp, 15 predicted proteins | sample AntRauMeHopE1496_FD_104633 | JGI IMG/M metagenome (GOLD analysis project Ga0136559, IMG submission 104633) | Saline lake microbial communities from Rauer Islands, Antarctica - Metagenome Hop E1 #496 | ecosystem: Environmental > Aquatic > Non-marine Saline and Alkaline > Saline | place... | reverse complement strand
GCCTTGCCTCCATGGTGCCCGTGCTGCCGCAATCAGACGCCCGCGAATTGCTGGTGGTCGGCGCGCTGCCCGATGTGGTCGAGGACCAGATGCTGGGCCTGCTGGAGGCGATGGGCATCGGCCCCGTCCGCGTCCTGCCCGCCCGCAACATCGACGCAGAAATGGGCATTGGCGCGAACACGGTGTTTGCGCTCACCCAGCCGTTCCTGAGCGATACCCATGCAGCGCTTGAGCGGCGCGGTGCCCGCCATATCGCGGCGCCCTTCCCGCTGGGCGAAGAAGGCACCACTGCATGGCTCTGGGCCGTAGCATCGGAGTTCGGCGTAGACCGCGCGCTGTTCGACAGCGTGACAGAGGCGCCCCGCCGCCGTGCGCGTCAGGCTGTTGCCGCCGCTGCCGAGACGCTGACCGGCAAGACGGTTTTCTTCTTCCCCGACAGCCAGCTGGAAATCCCCCTCGCCCGCTTCCTCGTGCGCGAATGTGGCATGACCGCGCTCGAAGTAGGCTCCCCCTATATCCACGAGGCGCTGCACGGTCCCGATCTGGATCTACTGCCTGCTGGCCCTCAAATCTCCGAAGGGCAGGACGTGGATCTGCAGCTGGACCGTTGCCGCGCCGCCCGTCCCGATCTGACGGTTTGCGGCCTCGGCCTTGCCAACCCGCTGGAAGCTGAAGGCCTCAGCACGAAATGGGCGATCGAGCTGGTCTTTACCCCGGTGCATTTCTACGAGCAGGCCGGTGATCTGGCGGCCCTCTTTGCCCGCCCGCTGCGCCGCAAGGACATCCTCAAGCACGGCGAGAGCACGTCTGATCCGCTGTTCGCGGAGGCCCGCGCATGAAGCTGACCGTCTGGACATACGAGGGTCCGACCCATGTAGGCGCCATGCGTGTTGCCACCGGCATGAAGGGTTTGCACTACGTGTTGCACGCGCCGCAGGGCGATACCTACGCGGACCTGCTGTTCACCATGATCGAGCGGCGCGACCACCGCCCGCCGGTCACCTACACCACCTTCCAAGCCCGCGATCTGGGCTCCGACACGGCGGGGCTGTTCAAGCAGGCCTGTCAGGACGCCTATGACCGCTTTAAGCCGGAAGCGATGATCGTCGGGGCCTCCTGCACTGCCGAGCTCATCCAGGACGATCCTGCCGGTCTGGCAGAGCGGATGAACCTGCCCATTCCGGTGATCCCGCTGGAACTGCCCAGCTATCAGCGCAAGGAAAACTACGGCGCGGATGAGACCTTCCATCAGATCGTGCGGCATCTGGCCAAGCCGATGGACAAGACTGCCCGCATCAGCTGCAACATCATCGGCCCCACGGCACTTGGGTTCCGGCACCGCGACGACGTGCAGGAGATCACAAACCTGCTCTATGAAATGGGCATCGAGGTGAATGTAACCGCACCCATGGGTGCGACGCCCTCCGACATTGCAAAGATGGCGCAGGCGCATTTCAACGTGCTGCTCTACCCCGAAACGGGCGAGAGTGCCGCGCGCTACTGCGAAAAGACCTTCGGCCAGCCCTATACGAAAGTGGTGCCCATCGGCGTCGGTGCCACCAATGATTTCATCGCAGAAATCCGCAGCCTGACCGGCAGCACCTCCACAGTGGACATGCAGAATTCCCGCCAGTCCTGGTGGAGCCGTTCGGTGGACAGCACGTACCTCACCGGCAAGCGGGTATTCCTGTTCGGCGATGGCACCCATGTGGCCGCCGCCGCCCGTTTCGCCCGCGACGAGATGGGGTTCGAAGTGGTCGGCATGGGTTGCTACAACCGCGAATATGCGCGGCCCATCCGGGCACTCGCCAAGGATTACGGCCTCGAGGCGCTGATCACCGATGACTACCTCGAAGTGGAGGCCGCCATCGAAGAGCTGCAGCCCGAAATGATCCTCGGCACCCAGATGGAGCGGCACATCGGCAAGCGTCTGGGCATCCCCTGCGCCGTGATCTCCGCGCCTGTGCACGTACAGGATTTCCCCGCCCGCTATTCCCCACAGATGGGGTTCGAGGGCGCGAATGTGCTGTTCGACACCTGGGTACATCCGCTGGTCATGGGGCTGGAGGAGCATCTGCTGCACATGTTCCGCGATGATTTTGAATTCAACGATGCAGCAGGCGCCAGCCACCATGGCGGCCACGCGCCTAAGCCGATGACGACCGGCACACCACCGCAGGCCGTCGAGACTGTGATCGCTGATGCCCCCGTTGCCGCCGGTGGCGAGGTGATCTGGCTGTCAGATGCGGAAAAAGAACTGAAAAAAATCCCGTTCTTCGTACGTGGCAAAGCGCGGCGGAACACAGAAACCTATGCCTCCGAGCAGGGCATTTCAGAAATAAGCGTCGATACGTTGTACGATGCGAAGGCACATTATGCGCGATGAGATGATCAGCCGTTCTTATAACTTCGTGATCCTCACGCTGGACCGGCACGCCGCTGGCCCTGCCGCGCGTGTCGCCCCGATGCTGGCGATGGATTTCCCCGGGTTGAACGTCAAGATCCACGCTGCTGCGGAATGGAGCAAAGACCCTGCGACCCTGCAAGCGGCAATCGACGATATAGCCACCGCCGACATCATCGTGAGCTGTGTGATCTTCCTCGAAGATCAGGTCCGCGCGATCCTGCCCGCCCTCAAAGCCCGCCGCCCGCATTGCGATGCGATGATTAACGTCGTCTCGGACCAAGAACTGACACAGTTGACCCGCATGGGCGATCTGGACATGTCGCGCCCGGCCTCGGGTGCGATGGCACTGCTTAAAAAGCTCAAGCCGACCAAGACGTCAAACAAATCCGGCGCAAGCCAGATGAAGATGCTGCGCCGGATTCCCAAGATCCTCAAGCTGATCCCCGGCAAGTCCCAGGACTTGCGCGCGTGGTTTCTAGCCATGCAATACTGGCTTGGTGGCTCTGATGCGAACATCGAGAGCATGATCCGCTTTCTCATCGGGCGCTACACCCGCGTGGTGGAATGGCACGGGACCCGCGCGGCGGAGCCTGTGGAATATCCCGAATGCGGTCTCTATCATCCCGACCTTACAACAGACATGCACATCACGACCAATCTGGCCGATCTGCCCAAGGGCGGCGACGGCCCGACCATCGGCTTGCTGATGCTGCGCAGCTATATCCTTGCAGCCGATACCGCGCATTATGACCACGTGATCCGTACCTTCGAAGCGCGCGGCTGTCGCGTGATCGCGGGCTTTGCCGGTGGTCTGGACGGGCGTCCGGCAATTGATGGCTATCACATGGGCAAGATCGACGCGCTCGTGTCTCTCACCGGTTTCTCGCTTGTCGGCGGTCCCGCCTATAACGACAGCGATGCCGCCGTTGCCGTGCTCAAAGAACTCGATGTGCCCTACCTCAATGCCCAGCCGCTAGAGTTCCAGACGCTGAGCCAGTGGGCTAAGGGCGGCCAAGGCCTCAGCCCCATCGAGACGACAATGCTCATCGCGCTGCCCGAGCTTGATGGCGCGACCAACCCGACTGTGTTTGCGGGCCGTCATGGTCCTGATGGTTGTGATGGCTGTCCTGGTGGCTGTCATATCAAGAGCGCTGTCAAAGCCATGGCGCCCTGCCCCGAGCGGATTGACGCGCTGGTGGACAAAGCCATGCGCCTCGGCACTCTGCGCCGCACGCGCAATGCCGATAAAACCGCCGCGATTGTGCTCTTCGGCTTTCCGCCGAATGCCGGCGCTGTGGGGACTGCGGCTTACCTCTCGGTCTTCGAGAGCCTGCACAACACCCTGCACGAGATGAAGCGCAGCGGCTATGACGTGACACCTCCCGCGACAGTGGACGAGCTGCGCGAGGTTGTCCTAAAAGGCAACCGCGACGTCTACGGCCAAGAGGCAAATGTCACCGCGACTGTGAGCGCCGATCAACTGGTCAAGCGGACCCCGTGGCTGCCCGAAATCGAGGCCGTTTGGGGCCCTGCGCCGGGGAAGATTCAGGCTAACGGGCGCGAGGTGTTCATCCTTGGCGCGCAATTCGGCAAGGTTTTCGTGGGCGTCCAGCCGACCTTCGGCTATGAGGGCGACCCGATGCGCCTGTTGTTCGAGGGCGGCTTTGCCCCGACCCATGCCTTCAACGCCTTCTACCAGTTCATCAAGCATGACCTGAAAGCCGATGTTGTTCTGCATTTCGGCATGCACGGCGCGCTGGAATTCATGCCCGGCAAGCAGAACGGCGTGGGCCGTCAATGCTGGCCCGATCGTCTGATGGGCAACCTGCCAAACGTCTATCTTTATGCCGCCAACAACCCTTCCGAGGCGACACTGGCCAAGCGCCGGATCAGCGCCACAACCGTGACCTACCTCACGCCACCCTTGCAGCACGCAGGCCTCTATAAGGGTCTGACAGCGCTCAAGGAATCCCTCAACCAATGGCGCAGCATGGCGCCAAATGCGGACCGCAGCGATCTGGTTGAGCTGATTGCAGCGCAGGCAGAAGCGGTCGATATGGACGGCAGCGATCCTGACACCATGTGGCTCACGCTGCTGGAAACCGAGGCGAGCCTGATCCCTGAAGGCCTGCACATCGTCGGCAATACCGGCACTGCAGCAAACATCGAAATGACGCTCGACCAGATGAAATTCGCCACGGCGGAGGAGCGTAAGATCGCGAAGCGGCACTTGAGCGAGGACGCAGAGCTGCCCGCCCTGATGCGCGCGCTCAGCGGTCAGTTCATCGCGCCCGTCCCCGGTGGCGACGTGATCCGCGCGCCTGAAATCCTGCCCACAGGTCGCAACATCCACGCTTTTGACCCTTTCCGCATGCCCACCGCGGCCGCCATGATCAGTGGCAAGAAACAAGCCGACGAGTTGCTGCGCACCCATGACTGCATGCCGCGTACGGTGGCGCTGGTGCTTTGGGGCAGTGATAATATCAAATCCAACGGCGGCCCGATTGCCCAGGCGCTGGCCCTGATGGGCTGCACTGCGCGGTTCGATGCCCATGGCCGCCTCTGCGGTGCCGATCTGGTGCCTTTGGCGGAGCTGGGCCGCGCCCGCGTCGATGTGATCATGACCCTCTCGGGCATCTTCCGCGATCTGCTGCCCTTGCAGACCAAGCTGCTCGCCGATGCCGCCTACCAATGCGCCATTGCAGACGAGCCCTATGAGTACAACCCGATCCGCGCCCATGCCCATGCCTTCATGGAGAGCAATAATTGCGACATGAAAACTGCCGCGCTGCGGGTCTTCTCCAATGCCGAGGGCGCTTATGGCTCCAACGTCAACCAGATGGTCGATAATTCGACCTTTGAGGACGAAAGCGAGCTGGCCGATGCTTACCAAGCGCGCAAGAGCTTTGCTTACGGCATGGACGGTGAGGCCTCACAGCAAACTGCCCTGCTGGAAAACACACTCAAGCATGTGGATCTCGCCTACCAGAACCTCGAATCAGTCGAACTGGGTGTGACGTCGGTCGATCACTACTTCGACACGCTGGGCGGGATCGCCACTGCGGTAAAACGCGCCCAAGGCGGCAAGGAACTGCCAGTCTACATCGGCGACCAAACCACTGGCGGCACCAAGGTGCGCACCCTGCGCGATCAGGTCGCCCTCGAGACCCGCTCGCGCAATCTCAACCCTGCGTTCTATGAGCCGCTGCTCAAGCACGGCCATGAAGGTGTGCGTATTCTCGAAGCGAGCGTGACCAACACGATGGGCTGGTCCGCCACCACCGGCAAGGTTGATCCATGGGTCTACCAGCGCCTGTCAGAGACTTTCGTGCTCGACGAGGCCATGCGCAAGCGCCTCGCCGATCTGAACCCCCAAGCCTCTATGCGGATGACAAACCGCCTGATCGAGGCCGCCGATCGCAACTACTGGAAACCGGACGCGGCAACGCTCCAAGCGCTGCAAAACGCAGCCGATGCAACAGAAGACCAACTTGAGGGCATTGCAGCCGAATGACCGCCAAGTTCTTAAACATAGGGAAGAAACCATGAGCCCACTTGATAAAGGAATACCGGATCTGCGCGGACGCGACGGAGAAGGCTCTGTTCAGGTCCAGATGGACGCAGCTGACCAGATCGAAGGCGCAAAGGTTTTTGCCGTCTACGGCAAGGGCGGTATCGGGAAATCGACCACCTCCAGCAACCTGTCGGCCGCCTTCTCCAAGATGGGCAAACGCGTGCTGCAGATCGGGTGCGATCCCAAGCATGACAGCACGTTCACGCTGACAGGCCGCCTGATCCCCACGGTGATCGACATTCTCAAGGAGGTGGATTTCCACCCCGAAGAGCTGCGCGCCGAAGATTTCGTGTTCGAAGGCTACGGCGGCGTGAAATGCGTCGAGGCCGGTGGCCCCCCTGCGGGCACGGGTTGCGGCGGGTATGTCGTGGGCCAGACGGTGAAACTGCTCAAGCAGCACCACCTGCTGGAAGACACTGACGTGGTGATCTTTGACGTGCTGGGCGATGTGGTCTGCGGTGGCTTTGCCGCGCCCTTGCAGCATGCGGACCGCGCGCTGATCGTCACCGCCAATGATTTCGACAGCATCTATGCGATGAACAGGATCATTGCCGCGGTTGAGGCGAAGGCCTCCAACTACAAAGTGCGCCTTGCCGGTTGCGTCGCCAACCGCTCGAAGGACACCAACGAGGTGGACCGCTACTGCCAAACCGTCGGTTTCAACCGTCTGGCGCACCTGCCCGATCTGGATGCGATCCGCCGCAGTCGTCTGAAGAAGAAAACCCTGTTCGAGATGGATCTGGACGACGATATCGCCGCTGTTCAGGCCGAGTATATCCGTCTGGCACAGACCCTCTGGGCGGGCACTGATCCACTTGCGCCCAAGTCGCTGCCCGACCGGGAAATCTTTGATCTGCTTGGATTTGATTGATCATGACGTATGAGGCCACCAGAGCACGGGTCGAGACCTACTTCGACCGCACGGCGACCCAGACATGGGAGCGTCTGACATCTGACGCCCCTGTGTCGGGCATCCGTGCAACCGTGCGCGCGGGCCGCGACGAGATGCGGCAACTGATCATCGACAGCCTGCCCGCCGACCTGTGCGGCGCACGTATCCTCGATGCCGGATGCGGCACAGGCGCGCTGGCGTTCGAGCTGGCGGCGCGTGGTGCCGATGTGGTCGGCGTCGATATCTCCCCGCAACTGGTTGATATTGCACAGCGCCGCACACCCGAAGCTGTCGCGCACAAGCTGCGCTTTGCGGCTGGTGACATGCTCGATTCCACGCTGGGCAGCTTTGATCATATCGTCGCCATGGACAGCCTGATCTATTACACCGCCGATGATATCGCCCGCATTCTGGGCGGCATCGCCCTGCGCCTGTCGGGCAGCATGGTCTTTACCGTGGCGCCGCGCACGCCGCTGCTGATGGCGTTCTGGCGTCTGGGCAAGCTTGCGCCGCGCCGCGACCGCTCGCCTGTCATGATCCCGCACAGCCCCGCGATCCTCGCCTCAAAACTCACCACAGGCCGTCTGCGCGACATCCGCCGCGTCAAATCCGGCTTCTATTTCTCCAACGCCTTGGAGTTTACAGCATGATGTTTCCGACGAAAAAAGGCCTCAAGGCGCTGACGCTGAAATCGCTCCCCTTCTCGGATGCGGTCAGTGATCAGCTGCCGCTGAACCAGTTGCTGCGGCTCTCGCTGTTTCAGGTCTCTGTCGGCATGGCGGCGGTGATGCTGCTGGGCACGCTCAACCGTGTTATGATCGTCGAGCTGGGCGTGATGGCGTGGATCGTCGCAATCATGATCGCAATTCCTGTTCTGGTCGCTCCTTTCCGCGCAATCCTCGGCTTCCGTTCGGACAACCACCGCTCCGCGATCGGCTGGAAACGGATCCCCTATCTGTGGTTTGGCAGCCTGTGGCAGTTCGGCGGTTTTGCCATCATGCCTTTTGGTCTGCTGCTGCTGACCGATGACCAAGCGATTGGCCCGACATGGGCGGGCGAAGTTGGCGCCGCCCTCGCCTTTCTGCTCACCGGCATCGGAATGCACATGACCCAGACTGCCGGTCTGGCCCTCGCCGCAGACCGCGCAACCGATGAGACACGTCCGCAAGTCGTGGCCCTGCTCTATGTCATGCTGTTGATCGGCATGGCCGTCGCCGCGATCATCATCGGCACATTGCTGCGTGATTTCAGCCAGTTGCGCCTCATTCAGGTAGTGCAAGGCGCCGCTGTGATGACAATCGTGCTCAACGTGATTGCCCTGTGGAAACAGGAATCGGTCAGCCCGATGACCAAGGCAGAGCGTGAAGCCGCCAAGCCCCTGTTCTCCGATGCCTGGCGCGATCTGACGACAGGCAACTCCGGCCTGCGCCTGCTGGTTGTGATCTTCCTCGGCACGCTGGCGTTCAACATGCAGGATGTTTTGCTGGAGCCTTATGGCGGTGATGTGCTAGGCCTCTCGGTCTCCGCCACCACGCTGCTGACCGCGATGTGGTCCTTCGGCGCGCTGGTCGGTTTCGCCTTTGCGGCCAAATGGCTCAAGGGCGGGATGAACACCTATTTGATGTCTGCGCGCGGCATTCTGGTGGGTGTTGTCGCATTTACTGCGGTGATCTTCGCTGCTCCCCTCGACAGTGGCACACTGTTTTTCGCCGGTGCTTTCGGCATCGGTCTCGGCTCGGGCCTCTTCGCCATCTCGACACTGACGGCGGCCATGACACTCGAGACGGGATCGCTGGCCGGCAAGGGCCTCGCCCTCGGGGCATGGGGTGCGGCACAGGCAACGGCCGCAGGCCTTTCGATCTTCATCGGCGGCGCGCTGCGCGATGTGATCGACCATGCCGCCATGTCAGGCACCTTCGGCCCCGGCATGCAGACCGTCACAACAGGTTACTCGGTGGTTTACCACATCGAGATCTTACTGCTCTTCGCGACGCTGATCGCGGTGGGTCCTTTGGTACGGATCCGCAGCACAGCACACACCACTCAGACGGGGCGCATCGGCCTCGCCGATTTCCCCACGTAACACCCCACCACGGAGGATACCCTAATGGTTGGTTATAATTTCTTTGGCAACTTCGATCTGGCAAGCGCCGCAATCTGGCTTTTCTGGATCTTTTTCGCAGGCCTCGTCTATTACCTGCAAACCGAAAACATGCGCGAAGGCTATCCGTTGCAAACAGACGATGGTGAGCCGGCCCCGAACCAGGGCCCCTTCCCCGTTCCAAAAGACAAGACGTTCCATCTGCGCGATGGCCGCGGTGTTCTGACCCTTCCCTCGGGCCAGCGCGGTGACCGCGACGACCTCGCACTGGCGCAGACCTCAATGGCAGCCGGTTCCCCGTTCGAGCCTACGGGCAATCCGATGCTCGACGGTGTCGGCCCCGGCTCTTGGGCGCCGCGTGCCGATCATCCGGAAATGGACGCACACGGCCATGTCAAAATCAAGCCGATGAGCGCGCTGCACGACTTCAAGATCTCCGCCGGTACAGACCCGCGCGGCAAGGCCGTCGTTGCCGGCGACGGTGAAGTGGTGGGCCGTATCATCGACATGTGGGTAGACGTGCCAGAGCAATATGTCCGCTACCTCACGGTTGATCTGAACCCCGAAGGCTCCGGCACGACCTGCCTGATCCCTGCCAACTTTGCGCGGATCAAATCGAACAGCGTCGTGGTCCGCTCCATCTATGGCGCCCATTTCGCGGACGTGCCGGGCATCAAATCCGACAGCCAGATCACCCTGCTCGAGGAAGAAAAGATCATGGCCTACTACGGCGGCGGCACACTCTATGCTGACGCCAAGCGCCAGGAGCCCGTAATCTAGGGCCTGCGATTTAAGACCAACAACAGCCGGGCCTTTTAGCCAACTGGCCCGGCAGCCATTCCATTAGGGGACATATCAGATGCATCACGACGATTTCAAGTTCGAGCCTGTTCATGGCCTTCCCGAAGCTCTGCCAGCGGATGAATATATCCTGTGGCAAGGCGCACCCGATCCCCTGCGTCTGGCCATCGAGGCATGGAAAATGCGCTGGATTATCGGGTATTTTGCCTTTCTCGCATTCTGGCGTGTGGGGGTGTCCGCTGCCACCGTCCCTTTTACCGAGGCGCTCAGCCATGCGCTGCCTTTCGTGATCCTGCCTGCCATCGCCTGCGCGATCGTCTATATCATGGCAACCGTTCAGGCCCGCTCGACCGTGTACACCCTCACCAACAAACGCGCAGCGATGCGCATCGGTGCGGCGCTGACCATGACGCTGAACCTGCCTTACGTCTGTATCGGCAACGCTGCGGTAAAGACCCGCAAGAACGGCAATGGCACCCTGAGCTTTGAGCTGATCGATGACACACGCGTGTCGTACCTGATGACATGGCCGCACACGCGCCCTTGGGCTTTTGCGCCTGCACAGCCCTCGTTCCGCTGCATCAAGGATGCGGCATCTGTCGCACAGATCTTTGCCGAAGCGGCAGAAACCCGTGTGCACACCCCCCGTATTGAAAAACGCAATCCGGCGCCAAGCGCTGTTGCAGCGGAGTAATTGACATGAACCTCTCCTCCCCCCTAGCCCGCCAGATGAAAGCCCGCGACAAGGACATGGTCCCGCGCTTTCTGGTGCAAGCCATGTTCGGCCTGATGCTGGTGTCCCTCGCGCTGGTGTCTTATGCGCGCATCACCGACATGCCCCGCAGCGGCACACCCAGCATTGATCCCATAGTGGCAGAGCGTTCGGTCACCTTTGGCGGTGACCGCAGCAGCGGCATCCGGCTCTATGACGAGAATGGCGTGCAAATCGCCTCCTCAAAGACCAACAAAGCTGGCTTTATTGACGTGGTCTGGGTATCAATGTCACGTGAGCGGCTGGTTCAACGCACTGATCCTGCGGCACCATTTCGCATCGTGCGCCGCGAGGGCGGCCGCATCGACGTGATCGACGATTCCACCGGTTGGCAGCTAGAGCTGATCGGCTACGGCTCCGACAACATTGCAGCCTTTGCCCGGCTACTGGGTTGAAACATAAACCATTATTCAAGGGACTGAATATTATGGGACTATTTACAAGAACACGCGAGCAGGCGCCTTGCGAGGTCACGATCTCGCACCGCTTCGAGGAGCTCTCGGCACATGTGAAATTTCTGAACGGGGCTGTCATCGGCCCCGGTGATTCTGTGCTGGTACACGGCGCCGAGATTATGGCCCCCTACGGAGAACTGGTTCAGGAAGAGCGCATCGCCACCATCACCCGCGCCAGCGTAATCGAGCGGATGTGGACACGCGCCACAGGTGATTTCGAATTTATGGAGCTCTGCGAGTTCTCCTTTTCTGACGAGGTGTTGTCATGAACGTACAGACCAAAACCCCAAGTCATTCCGCCTATGCCGATACCGCCGAAGAGGCAATTGCAGCACAAGACGCGCTTGATACCGGTATGATCAATTCGGAGCAGGCGACGCAAGTGGCGATGCAGAACACGCTGCTCACGCCGCGCTTCTACACCACAAACTTTGACGAGATGGACGCGATTGACGTCACCCCTGTGCGCGCCGATTGGGACAAGATGATTGCCGGCATGGCCGCCGACCCGAACAAGGGCCATTTCAAGAAAACCGAGAAGTGGGGCACCGTCGATTGGGACGGGATGGAGCCGAAGCTGCGCGCCGAGTTCATCGACTTCCTGATCAGCTCCTGCACCGCCGAATTCTCGGGCTGTGTGCTGTACAAAGAGATGAAGCGCCGCGGCAAGAACCCCGACATCACGCAGCTGTTCCAGCTGATGGCGCGCGACGAGGCACGGCATGCGGGCTTCATCAATGATGCGCTGCGCGAGGCGGGCATCCGCGTGAACCTCGGGTTCCTGACCCAGCAGAAAAAGTACACCTACTTCCGTCCCAAATTCATCTACTATGCGACCTATCTGTCTGAAAAGATTGGATATGCCCGCTACATCACGATCTATCGCCACCTTGAGGAAAACCCGCAGCACCAGTTCCACCCGATCTTTGGCTGGTTCAAAGAATGGTGCAACGACGAGTTTTCCCACGGCGAGGCATTCGCGCTGCTGCTGAAAACTGACCCCAAGCTGACCGAGGGTTTTGTCGCGAAGATGTGGATCAAGTTCTTCCTCACGGCGGTTTATTCCACGATGTGGGTGCGCGATCACCAGCGGCCGCTGTTCCACGATGCCCTCGGCGTCGATACGACTTGGTACGCACAGGAAGTGTTCCGCAAGACTTCGGCGATCACCAAGCAGGTGTTCCCGCTCACGCTCGACATCGACCACCCGCGCTGGCGCCCCAACCTTGACCGGATGGAAGCGGCATCGCGTCAAGTAGCAGATGCGAAAAAGCGCGGCGGCATTGGTGGCACGATCAGTCGCGTGGCAGGCATGGCAAAAGCGACCTATGCCTTCGTCGCCCTCTACACGATCCCTGCGATCAAAAACGACGTGCCGGCCTCACCCGTGATGAAGCCGTCTTACTGATGAGCGGTCTCTGGCCCGCCATATTGACTGCAGTTTTTGCCTGGTGGTTTGCCACTGGTGCGATTCTGCTGCTTGTGCGGCGGGCCGATGCCGGTGATCAGGTCGCGCACGGGCGCAATGTGTTTCTGTCCGTGCCGGTGTTTGCCCTCGGCTTTGCCGGACTGTGGATCAGCGCGCAGGGCATGACGGTGCTAAACGCCTATGTCGCCTTCGCCTCCGTGCTGATGATCTGGGGCTGGATCGAACTGGCGTTTCTGTCAGGTGTGATCACCGGACCAGAGCGGCGTCCCTGCCCTGCTGATCTAACAGGCTACCCCCGTTTTGCACGCGCATGGGATACCATCTCGCGGCACGAACTGCTGCTGGCCGGCACCTTGCTGGCCGTGGTCATGATCTGCGCGCATGCGGAAAATACCGTCGGCCTCTGGACCTATATCATCCTGTTTACCGCGCGCATCTCTGCCAAGCTCAATCTGTTTTTCGGCGTGCCGCGCATCAATACCGAATTCGTGCCGCTGCCGTTACAGCACATCAAAAGCTACTTTCGCCAAGGGCCCATCACCGCCGCCTTTCCTGTCGGTGTGACCTTCCTGAGCGTGACTGCCGCCCTCTTTATCGAGCGGCTGATTTCTTCCGAAACCACTGCCGATACGGTTGGTTTCGCTCTTTTGACTGCTTTGGCAGTCCTCGCAGCCATTGAACACTGGTTCATGGTTATACCCCTGCCCGACGCCAAACTATGGCGCTGGATGCTGCCCGACACCACGCCTTCAAGACAGGACCAAACCCATGAACTTTGACGCACTTTTCGACGACCAGATCAACCAGCTCAAATCTGATGGCAACTACCGCTACTTTGCCGAGCTTGAGCGCAAGGCGGGCAAGTTTCCCCGCGCCTCGAACTATGTCGAGGGTGAAAAGCGTGATGTTACGGTCTGGTGCAGCAATGATTATCTGGGCATGGGCCAGAGCCCGCTGACCATCGCCGCCATGTGCGAAGCTGTGCAGCGCACCGGCACCGGTGCCGGCGGCACGCGCAACATCTCGGGCACCAATCACGACCACCTGCTGCTGGAGGCGGAACTGGCCGATCTGCACGGCAAGGAAGGCGCGTTGCTGTTCACCTCCGGTTATGTATCCAACTGGGCGGCGCTCTCGTGCCTCGGTTCGCGGCTGGCCAATTGTGTGATTCTGTCTGACAGCGGCAACCACGCGAGTATGATTGAAGGCATCCGCCACTCCAAAGCCCGCAAGGTGATCTGGAAGCACAACGACGTAAAGGATCTGGAGGCAAAGCTGGCCGCCCTGCCCGCCAATGTTCCCAAAATCGTTGCCTTCGAGAGTGTCTATTCCATGGACGGCGACATCTGTCCGATGCGTGAGATTGTCGAGGTCTGCGAGAAATACGGCGCCATGACCTACCTCGACGAAGTGCATGCTGTCGGCCTTTATGGCCCGCGCGGCGGCGGCATATCGGAGCGGGAGGGCCTCGCGCACCGCATCACGCTGATCGAGGGAACACTGGGCAAAGCCTACGGCGTGGTCGGTGGCTACATCACCGGCTCTGCCTCCCTGTGCGATTTCATCCGCAGCTTTGCCAGCGGATTCATTTTTACCACCGCCCTGCCTCCGGCTGTTGCCGCAGCGGCGCGTGCGTCCATCATGCACCTCAAGACGTCCACAGACGAGCGGACGCGCCATCAGGCGCAGGTGGCAAAACTGCGCGCCCGACTGGACCGCGCAGGCATCCCGCATCTGATGAACGACAGCCACATCGTGCCGGTGATGATCAAAGATCCGGTCAAGACCCGGATGCTGGCAGACTATCTGATGAATGAATGGGACATCTACGTGCAGCCCATCAACTATCCCACTGTGCCCAAAGGCACAGAGCGTCTGCGCTTTACCCCCTCGCCCCTGCATACCGATGCGGACATAGAGCATCTGGTGAACGCGCTGAGCCATCTGTGGAAGCAGTGCGCGATCAGCCAAGCCGTCGCGTAAATGCAAACTGCCCGCGTGAGGCGGGCCGTTTGCATTTGAGTATTTATAGCCAAATAAGATAGATATCCGGCGGCTCTCTCACGAGGGCCGCCAGTTTTTAACGCCAGTCGAAAAAGCCGGGACCGGCCTGTGCCAGCAGCTTCTGTGCCATCTCGCGGCCGACGGCTACGCCATCCTCGATCGGGCAGCTCATTGCGTCGCTGACTGATTCGGACCCGTCGGGGCGCAAGACTTCGCCGCGCAGATGCAGCATGCCTCCATCCAGCTCTGCCAGACCGGCAATCGGCGTCTCGCAGGAGCCGTCAAGCTCCAACAGGAACGACCGCTCCGCCGCGAGACGCTGACCGGTGGGCGTGTCATGGATCGCGTCGAGCATCTCGGCGACGTTAGTGTCGCCCACGCGCCGCTCGATCCCGATGGCGCCTTGGGCAATGGCGGGCAGCATCACATCCGTCTCAATTGCGGTATGCGGCACCTCGCTCATCTGAAGGCGGTTCAGGCCCGCCATGGCGAGGAATGTCGCGGCGGCCACGCCCTGATCCAGCTTCATGAGGCGCGTTTGCAGGTTGCCGCGGAACTCCACCACTTCCAGATCAGCGCGCTTGAGCATCAGCTGCGCACGGCGGCGCAGGCTGGAGGTGCCGACAACAGTACCTGCGGCCAGATCATCAAGACTGCGCGCGGTGGGCGAGATGAACGCGTCGCGCACATCCTCGCGCGGCAGGTACGTATCGAGGATCAACCCGTCAGGCTGCAGCGTCGGCATGTCCTTCATCGAGTGCACCGCAATGTCGATCTTGCCCACAAGCATATCGTCCTCGATCTCGCGGGTGAACAGACCTTTGCCGCCAATCTCCTTGAGCGGACGGTCGATGATCTTGTCACCGGTAGTTTTGATCACAACGATCGTAAATGCTTCGAACGGCAGATCGAAGGCATTGGCCAGACGCGCGCGTGTCTCATGCGCCTGGGCAAGGGCCAGAAGCGATCCCCGGGTGCCGATCATAAGCGGTTGGGCGGGAGTGGGCAATTTCAATGTCATAAACCCTCTTTAGCTATGTAAAGCAAACCTGACAACTCTTGTATAACCCCCGCCGTTTATCGCATGATGCAACTTAATAATTCCAAATATAGAGACACCATATGACCGCTCAGAAAACAATACTCCGCGCACTTGCCGGCGAAACTCTCTCGACACCGCCGATCTGGATGATGCGACAGGCGGGCAGGTATCTGCCAGAGTACCGCGCCACCCGCGCACAGGCCGGTGATTTTCTGAAGCTGTGCTACAATCCAGAACTCGCCGCCGAAGTGACGTTGCAACCAATCCGCCGCTACGGCTTTGACGCGGCGATTCTTTTTGCGGATATCCTGCTGGTCCCCCAAGCGCTGGGTGCGGATCTGTGGTTTGTCACAGGCGAAGGGCCGCGCCTCTCTACCATCACGACGCAGGCTGAGCTGGACAAACTGGTGCCTGCAGATGCCATCCACGACCACCTCGCGCCCGTCTACGAGACCGTAAAGATCCTCTCCCGCGAGCTGCCTGCGGAGACAACGCTGATCGGCTTTGCCGGCGCGCCCTGGACTGTAGCCACCTATATGATCGCGGGGCAAGGCACACCGGATCAGGGCCCTGCCCACAAGCTCAAGACCGAGAACCGCGCGGTGTTCGACAGCCTGATAGAGCGGATCACCGAGGCGACGATCCACTATATGTCCAAGCAGATCGAGGCAGGTGCCGAAGTCGTCAAGATCTTTGACAGCTGGGCCGGGTCCCTGCAAGGCGATGATTTTATGGATTATTCCATCAAGCCGATGGCGCGGATCACCGCCGCGCTCAAGGAAAAGCACCCCGGTGTTCCTGTCATCGCCTTCCCCCGTGGCGCAGGCGAGAGATATATCGGCGCACATGCGGCGACGGGCGCCAATTGCGTTGCTGTAGATGATGGCGTGACGGCAGCATGGGCAGCAGCAAACCTGCAAACGGGCGGCTGTGTTCAGGGCAACCTCAAGTCTTCCCATATGGTGACAGGCGGTGAGACGCTCGTGACAGAGACACGCCGTATCGTGGATGCCTTCTCCAAAGGCCCGCATATCTTCAACCTCGGCCATGGCATCACGCCTGATGCTGACCCCGAGAATGTGCAGCTGATGATCGACACAGTGCGCAACGGCTGACCCGCCTATCTTTCTTGGCCGTAAATACTCCGGGGGCCTCGGCAGATGGGGACTTGCCCCCTCCGCTGGTTAAATTGGGTTCGCTTCTGCGAATGTCTTGAAAAATGCCAGAAAAGCACGGTCGGGATCGCGGGATGGCTCCTTGCCCTTGGCCCAGTCGTGCCATTCGCCCTCGACATGATAGATGTCGAAACCGGGATAGCGCAGGCGCGCGGTCTCATAGGTGTCCGCGCGCAGGGCCTCGCCGCGCGCTTGCAACCAGACGGGGCGCGGGCGCTGCGCGTAACTGCGAGTCACAGCCTCCGTGCGTTCTTGGGTCCGCTCCTTGCGGCCCACCTTGGAAAAGCTGAGCTCACGCTCCGCCTCTGCTTCGGACTTGGCATCCTTGCGCCACCAGCGCAGCTCGACATGGGTCACCCGCCGCCCTGTCTTGATGGGTGCCAGCTCCACCACATAGTCGCTCAGCGCGCAGACTTGGGCGACCGCCGGATCAATCGCGCGCAGCTTAAGATTTGACCACGAGGTAAGCTTGCCCTTGGGCACACCCAATATCCCCCGCAGGTCATCGACGCTGAATTTCTCGGAGGATTTCCAGCGCATATTGCCACGCTTCTGGATCATCTCGTAGAGCGTCAGCGCGTATTTGGAACTGAGCGCAAACATGACCTCGCGCTGCAGCCGCGCAAACACGGTACTGTCCTTGATGATCCGCCGCAGCCGCGCCGGGATCTCGTACTCCAGCAGGCCATCGCGGCGGGTGCTCTCGATATTGCCGCCCAGCAGCTGCACCCGCTCGATGGCGTCCTCCCCGTCGCGCTGCACACGGATCTTCACGATAGATCCCATCAGCCGCTCAATGGATTCGCCGACGCGGTCGTTGGAATTGTGGGAACCGCGCAAATCCGCTTTTGCAATCACATGGGTCACCGGCTTTTCGATGGCATCCCACGCGTTCTCAAGCAGCTGGTTGTAAATCCGCCGGTCAGCAAGGGTCAGCGGTGTCACCTCGACGAGGTCCACCAACTCGCCCGGTTTAACCAGACTGTCTGCATTGGGCCGCGCCGTGATGGTGCGGTAGGGTTTGGTTGCCATCTGCTCGCTTACACGCTTATTCTTACTTTTGTATCCGCTCCCGCGTAAGATAGCGCGATTCTTGCTCATGGGCAATCACCCGAAAAGTAAGCCTTAGCTGCGCTGATTTCACCCACCCGATTCGCAACCCCCTGCAACTTACAGCGATTTATACCCGAGACCAGCCCATCCACACCAGCACCCGATTTGTAAGAGTTGAACCCCTCCCGTAAGGTAAGACAACGAGCCCCCATATGTAAGAATAGGGGTCCCGATAGGTAAGCAAACCTGTCCCTATATGTAAGGTTAGAGACTGATATGGCCATAATCTAAAGGCTGAAAGTGGTGTAGAACATTGAAGACTCTGAAAGAGGAACAAGAAGGAGTTTTTTCTGGATTATTTTTATCTTTAAAGCGTCATCATGCTGCCCACAAACTCATTCCTTACTTTTCGGGTGAAAGGGCAAGTTCTTAGCTTTAGCTAGATCACTTCAGCGATGCTTCTGTGTCTTTTCCAATACTGAATGCTTAATATCGAATATTCCGGCTTTTTGAGTAAACCGCTACAATATTCACACTTGAGCATCAGCCTCATGCAGTTCATGATTCGCACATAATCATAACATGAGGATATTATGGAGCAGACCGTTCTTCCCCCCGTTACGCTCACAGAGCTCGACCAGCTTGCCACGCGCGCGTCCACAGTTATCAACCGGCTACGTGATAGGC
>Ga0136559_1000250_pt1 | contig 18472 bp, 15 predicted proteins | sample AntRauMeHopE1496_FD_104633 | JGI IMG/M metagenome (GOLD analysis project Ga0136559, IMG submission 104633) | Saline lake microbial communities from Rauer Islands, Antarctica - Metagenome Hop E1 #496 | ecosystem: Environmental > Aquatic > Non-marine Saline and Alkaline > Saline | place... | reverse complement strand
CCGTGCTCCCCTAAAACTAGCGTTTCAACACCACCTGGAAGAGTGTTTAAAGACCTAGAAAGCAAATACTTAAAACGGTAAGTATCTAGCATAGTACCCGTTCCAATAACACAGATTTTATGGTTAAAATACTCGCTAATCCAAGTGGAAATTAACTCAACAGGATTCGTAACAACAATTATTTTAACATCAGGATGGAGCACCTTTTTTCCAAAAACAAGTGCAATTAGCTCCTTATTAAGACTTGTAACATTTATTCGATCATCATTCTTCGCGTTCCGAACTCCCGCACAAAAGAAAATATAGTCCGCAATAGAAAGCGCATCAGGCTGATTAAGAGTTAGAACTATATTTTGAAAGGCAGCAGCATGCTGCATATCCAGTAGCCGACCGCTCACCTCATCAGATGTGTCTAATACATGAATTTTTCCTGCTAAACATTCGTGGATTAATAGGCTCGTAATCGTCGAACCCGTTTCTCCAAAACCGACCAGTGCAACTTCCATCTATTTCTCAATTTCTTCAAAGTTAAGTGTTTTCGTATGAGAAATAAATGAGTAAACTCAGAAAAAGAATATTACTTAAAAAAACTGAAATCGTTTAAACAAAGTTTCTTTCTAAACACAACTAATTTAACAAAAAAAACGTACACCTCGAAAGGCATACGTTTAAAACAAAATATTCGTAAACTTAAAACTAACCAAGATACGTTTTCAGCATTTTACTTCTGGAAGTATGCTTCAACCTTCTGATTGCTTTTTCCTTAATTTGGCGCACACGCTCTCGCGTTAAATCAAAACGCGCACCAATTTCATCTAGGCTCATTGGAGAATATCCATCTAAACCAAAAAAGAGTTTTAACACATCCCCTTCCCTTGGAGTCAATGTTGAAATAGACCTATTAATTTCTTTTTTCAACGAATCATTTATTAGATTCATTTCCGGAGCAGGCAACGTGTTTAATTGCAATACATCGTACATACTAGAACTGGATTGATCATCGTCCCGCAAAGGAGCGTCCATCGAAACGTGACGACCGGCAGATGCTAATGCTTGCTTGACCTCTTCCGTTGACAACTCCAACGCATCAGCTAATTCATCAGCACTTGGAGCTCTTTCTAGGCGTTGTTCTAATTCTGAATATGCTTTATTAATTTTTGATATCGATCCAATTTTATTTAAAGGGAGACGCACTATTCTTGCCTGTTCCGCTAAGGCTTGCAGAATCGATTGACGAATCCACCATACGGCGTAAGAAATAAACTTAAACCCACGAGTTTCATCAAAACGTTGTGCGGCTTTAATAAGTCCTAAATTTCCTTCGTTAATAAGATCTGGTAAAGTTAGACCTTGATTTTGATATTGTTTTGCCACCGAAACAACGAATCTCAAATTAGCCCTCGTTAATCGGTCCAATGCTTTTTGATCCCCCATTCGAATCCGTTGAGCTAACTCAACTTCTTCTTCTGCGGTAATTAGTTCTACACGACCAATTTCGAGTAGGTACTTATCCAAAGATGCCGTCTCTCGATTGGTTACTTGTTTTGAAATTTTTAGCTGTCTCATAGCACACAATTTTAGTTCTCATTTGAAAAAGGAAAACTTACTAAATCCCCTTCACAATGAATAAGACGTAATTATTACTAAAAAAGTTGGCTATTTATAATATTTTTTGTAATGACACTAGTAGAGAATCTTCAAAATCAGTCCGAAAATCGAATTAACAACTTCAATAACAAATGATTAATCTCCGATATAAAAAAATGATTGAGACAAAAAAAACGACGTATTTAAGTGCCTAAACTACTTAAGGAAGCTTACTATTACTAATTTCCTTTTTGATAATCGGCTAAAAATTGAGCTAAACCCGAATCCGTTAGTGGATGATTTGCCAGTTGCAAAATAGCTTTTAAAGGACCAGTCATAACATCCGCTCCAATTTCCGCACAATCTATAATATGCATCGGATGACGAACAGAAGCCGCTAAGATTTGTGTATCAAAGTCATAATTATCATAGATACGTCGAATCTGAGCAATCAGCCCTATTCCATCCGCAGAAATATCATCAAGTCTACCAACGAATGGCGAAACATACGTAGCACCAGCCTTAGAAGCTAATAGCGCTTGACCAGCGGAAAAAATCAATGTGCAATTTGTGCGTATTTTATGATCCGTGAAATACTTAATCGCTTTAACACCTTCTAGCGTCATGGGAACTTTCACTACGATATTATCATGCAAATTTGCAAGATGCTCACCTTCGTCAATCATTCCTTGATAATCAGTAGAAATAACTTCAGCTGATACAGGGCCATGTACGATATGACAAATGTCCTTGTAGCGTTTTAAAATATTTTCTTTGCCCGTAATATTTTCTTTTGCCATTAACGACGGGTTGGTAGTTACTCCGTCTAAAATCCCAAGATTATTTGCCTCTCTAATCTCCGATAAATTCGCTGTGTCAATAAAAAACTTCATACTTGATTCTATTTGCTACGAAAATAACTCATTTTTTTTAAAGAAAATTAAGATTTACCAACCAAATCTTACACCTGTCCGTTTAACTATATGATTAAATGTTTTGTTATTAAATAAAAATGGCTTAATTTGCGTAAAGAAAACAAAATAAAGACCTTGGGTAAATACACCAACATTACTGTTGAATTAATTTCTAGCTGCGCGAAAAATGATCGCAAAGCTCAGGAAGAGTTGTATGAGGTTTGTTTTCGTTTTCTCATGCCCCTTTGCATGCAATACAACACCAATGAAGAAGATGCACGCGCTACTTTTAACATAGGCTTTATGAAAGTCCTGAAAAACATTGGTGATATAGAACCAGAAGTAGGTTCATTTATAGCATGGTCGAGAAGAATAATGAACAATACACTTATCGACGAATACCGTAAAAACAAAAATTACAAAGAAAAAATTTCAAGTCGCGAACACGATCGGGAATTAGAATTCCATTCGAATAACACGTTAAATCAAGCTGACACTGATTTTAATGAAAATAGCGTACTCCGTTTATTAGATTATTTAAAACCTGCAACAAAGCAAGTTTTTGTGCTTTATGTGATTGAAGGGTACAACCATCGCGAAATAAGTGAGTTATTAGCTATGTCGGAAGGCACCTCGAAGTGGCACTTATCCACTGCGAGAAAAGAATTACAAATTTTATTAGAAAAACAACATACGTCGAATGAATCGCGTATTGCTATATGAGTGAAGAGAACAAACATATTGACGAATTATTTCGCAGTGCAGCAGCCCAATCGAAGGCTCCTGATTATAACCCAAGTTTTTGGGGGGAAATGGAAGCAATGCTTAACGATTCCAAAAAGCGTCGCAAAGGCTTACTGCTTTGGTCAAGTTTCGGAGGAGTTCTTATGATAGGATTAGTTTCCGCATTATTGCTTACGCTTCCATCTGAAATTAAGTATAGTCAAGCTCACCTCCATCTTGAAGCCGAACGCATTGAATCACACTCCAATAATTATAAAGCTAATTTTAGCAGCACGACTTCTTCAGAAATCAGTAACGAAGTTGTGGTAGATTTCAAGAAACAAGATGTTTTGCCACTGGAAAAAGCATCTACTCCTGTTAACTTGACTAGTCCGAGAGTAGCAGCACCTGAAAACATTGCATCTATTGAATCAAAAATATATTCAGACGCTACCCTAAATGAACTTCCTTTATTACCGAATAATTTGATGAACGGCTTAAAATCTGCTGATCTTGGAACTCTTATCGCAACAAAGCAACTCCCTGTAACGGGGCCGTTGAATGTCAATATAGAATTAGGAGCTGGAGTTTCGCAAGCCTATAATGATTCAAAGACGAAGCCTAGTATTTTTCAGGCCATGCTAAAGGTGGATTATAAAGTTAAGCGTTTCACGTTAAGTTCAGGACTAGGTCTTTCAGTAGAGCAGAACCCTGGAATTACTGTTTCTCAGCGTGCTCAAGTTTTCGGTTTTGGAGTAACCGATTTCGAGCATAGCTTAAACTACAAAACACTAGTTGATTTCATCGTTCCTGTACAAGTTGCTTATCAATTTGGCAAAAACACCTTTGGTATTGGCGCACAAGCTCGTTACCTAGCGACTTCTTCGATGAGATTTGAATCAAAAGAAAATGGACAAACAACTATGGCGGACAATTTGAATGGAATCACGACAGGATTAAACCCTTTCAATATAGACACATACGGTTTCTACGAAAGAAGCGTAAGCCAGAAATTAAGTCTCGGTGTAAGAGTCAACAAACAATTAACCTCGCGAATTTCTAATGAAGAATTCTTCAACAACCTTGAACGTTCTAAAGTTATTAACGGGCAAGTTTATTTAAAATATACGCTTTTCAATCATTAAAATGAATAAGTTAATCTACCTATGTACTCTGTTACTTGTTTTCTCCTGCGAGAAGCAAAAGCTACCTGAATTACCTGAAAGTAATGACCCAATGTTTGGTGTTGACGGAACTATTGATGGTCAATCTATCTCTATTTCAGCTGGCACAGATGATTATTACATGCAATCTGAGGAATTCGAATTTAATAATGTTACGCAGTGGAAGGGAAACTTAACCAATTCCGAAAATCAATTCGAATTTATTTTAAGCGATGGTATCATTGATGTTCCCAACTCCACATTTGACCTTTCTGATGTGGACTACATAGGTTTAACGGAAGTCCCTTCTCAACCATTACTGCAACTCAGCAAAGACGATTTAACCAACGGAGAATTTATTCAGAGCATTACATGGATTGTAGACGGAGAAGCATATTCAAATCAAGGACCTTTGGTGATATTTGAACCGGGAGAATATACGATCTGTGCGGAAGTGACTTTTACAGATCAAACGGAAGCTTCGAGCTGCAGTGATGTTATTTTGGGTTATGATAAGAATGCGAAAGGTGAACTTAAATTTATTGTAGGTCAGAACAATAGATTATTAGCATTTTTTGATACTCCAGAATACGAAATAGATCATGTAGAATGGTATTACAATGATTCATTAATCAGCGCGAATAAAGTGAATCTAAGTATAGAAGCGAATACGAACACCTTTGATTTAAAGGCAATAGTTCATTATTCTAATGGAGTCGTTAGAGAACGATCCGTATTTGTAAATAAATTAGTTACTACCAACTTTATTCAAGACCTAACTGCTTTTGAAAATCAAAGCAATGTAAGCTGGGATTTTAAATTACGCATGAACATTGCGTTTAACGGGCAGCATTACACCGCTATAGAAAGCACTGCTCAAGCTACCCAACTAGAGATCATCTCGATTAGCCAATACGGCTACAATGCCAATGGTGAACAAGTATTACTGATAAAAGGAAATCTCCAGGCTCCTTTCTACCATCAAGAAAGTCAATCGGAAGTGAATGCGAACTTAACTTTAAGTTTTGCATTACCTTACAAATAATTCTTAGTTTTGCTTAAATTATCTACTATGAAACGAACACTACTGTTTTCGACTATTTTATGCGTTTCCACTTCTTTTGGACAAATAACATTGGAATCAACAGATTACCTTCAAGCTGGAGATACTGCAAGAATATCACAAACAACTGATGGAACAATTGATTATCAAACTACAGGTGCCAACTCCGTATGGGGTTTCACCTATTTGCAGGCAGAAACACAATCATTAGCAGACCCTTTCCTCGTGCAGAACGCAAGTTTTCTTGTACAGCTTCGTTTTGGATCATTTGCGCCTGCTAGATACATTTCCGACTATTACAATACATACAGCGGTATCCCATTTGATCAATTTGGCGCCTTTCTTCCTGTGAATATTGAAGATTTATTTCGTTTTACTAAAATAGACTCAGATTCTGTATCTTATCCAGGCTACTCGATGTTAATAGACGGGAATGATATTCCATTTCAGTCTGACACCATAGAAGTTCCTCTGCGTTTCCCGTTAGAGTTTGGCGATAATTACAGTAGTCGTGCGTATTCGAAAGTGGATTTCAATCCTATTTTCAACGGTATTTTTATTCAATACAGACAAAGGGAATCCGAAGTAGATGGATTTGGTTCACTTCTCACACCTTACGGAAGTTTCAACGCCATACGTGTTAAACATACTATTGAAGAACAAGATTCTTTATATGTTGACGCTTTCGGATTTGCGACTTGGGTTCCTTTAAACCTTCCTACACAGCGAATTTATGAATGGTGGGCGAAAGACGAACTAGTTCCTGTTATGAAAATTGAAACTCAAGAAATAAATGGTGATGAAGTGGTCACGTTAATAGAATACAAGGATGATTACTTGGGGCTAACAGCTCAGCTGACAGAAGAAGACATTACTATTTCTACGTATCCCAATCCAAGTAAAGAGGTTCTATATATAGAAACTAATTCACCTATCACTTCCGTGGTGCTTTATTCCACAGAGGGGAAATTAATTTATCAATCTGCAGGAAACCAATCTAACACGGATCAAGTTGATGTCTCTTCGTTTGATTCCGGGAACTACTTCTTGGGTGTTACGACATCGATGGGTAAAAGCTATCAAAAAATTATAATTCAGCATTAACATTTTACAAAAGGCTTACTATTTAAATTATTCTCCTTTATAGTTAGGCTGGTAGATTCAGAACTGGATACCTATTGGTGATGTGGCGTGAATTAATCCCTGCGTTTAGAATACGTACTTCATAAATTACTACTATCTTTACAAAAAGGTAAATCAGTTTGTCGCTGTTCGTCATAGACGAAAAGAGGAAAGTCCGGGCAGTACAGAGCGCCGTACTTCTTAACGAGAAGGTCTTAATTCATAATGTTTTAAGAACAGAAAGTGCCACAGAAAATATACCACCTGTCTATTGGCAGGTAAGGGTGAAAAGGCGAGGTAAGAGCTCACCGCAGCAGTAGTGATAATGCTGGCAGGGTAAACCTTACGGACTGAAAGACCATGTATACCGGGGTGTCTCACGTGTGAGATGGAGGGCTGCTCGCTCAACTCGGAGGGTAGGTCGATTGACCCCAACTGTGAAGTTGGGGCTAGAGAAATGACAAACGGTTCAGGCAACTGAACTTACAGAACCCGGCTTATGATTTACCTTTTTATTTTCTCTAAGCTGAAGAAGAAGTTCTTCTAGTTTAATTTTCTCATCTTTAAGTCCATCACATTTCCCATACAGAAGGTGAACAGATTTTTTACCATCCAAGCGAACATGTACTTTAGACAATTGAAAAAGATTCAAAAATTTCGATTTCTTCAACACCACGCCTTGTAAGGGTGTTATGATTTTTTTACCCATAAAAGGCTCTACAATTAGCATATCGGCAACTAAATAAGCTTCAGAAATACGGATCAATTGAATAGCGAAAAAGACCATACTACTGACTAAAATAAGCACTGCACCAAACTTCCATATCAAGCCATCCACTATACCCCAAGTTGATAAAATAATTAAAGCAGAAGAAAGTAATGCGATTACGCACGATGCAATAATCAATAACTTAGGAGATTTGGTTAATCTCACTTTAGATTTTTTAGAATTTAAAATAGGCTGAGCATTCTTCATAATACAGTAGTAGTCATCAAACTTACTAATAAACTGAATTCAAAACAAGCTTTATCGAAACAAATCGGGCCTTAGTCTATAGAAACTAGTTCATCGACATAAAACAGTTCAGTTAATAGCAAAAATATTCAACGTGGGAGATTAGGTTATTCCTACTTTTTGCGCCACATCCGCAGTGACTTCATTGCATTCGTGCCACTATTTCGTTCAAGACTTAGTATTCCGAGTGGATCAGCACTACTATACAGGCAACAAATAAACTACTTCTTTCATCTTTTCGACCTTGTTTCTTCTAAATTATCTACCTTTGATGCCTATTTATTATATCTCTATGAGTACAACAAGTAAAACTAATCCGAACAAAAAAGTACAGCAACTTTTAATAGACATCCAGCAAGGAGATGCTAAAAAGGTAATCAAAGCGATTAAAGGACTTGAATCACATGGCAACAACTCTGTGCTAGAGCCTTTACTGCACTATTGGAAAACGGTTACAGAGCCACTAGTAGATAAAGAATTGGGAGATTTTTTTGCCGCTTTGAAGGATACCGATTCTCGTCATGAAATCATGGAAGTATTGCTCAATGAGGAAGGTGAGGAATTCCGGATAAAACTATTAACCTCTATCTGGAATAGTAAAGTTGACTTCTCCGATTACTTGGCTCAATTTGTTCGACTCGCTTCAGAAGGTGGGTTTATGGAAACACTAGAATGCTTGACCATTTTGGAAAACTTAGACGGTCCTTATGAAGAAGAACAGTTTTTTGAATCGCAAATCGCCTTGAAAAACTATTTAGACAATCGAGCAAGTTCAACAGATCAGAAAGCGCATCTCATGAGTGAAATTGCACTAATTATTAAAGACTTAGAAGATAATCACGTCGATTTTTAAAATAGGCCGTTAATCTCAGCATCGATAGAACTGATTATTTTACCAAGATCTTCTGGATTTTCGTTGTAGTTGTTATTATCGACATCCACAATTAATAATTTACCTTTATCATAAGTACTAATCCATGCTTCGTAGCGTTCATTCAAGCGTTTTAAATAATCTAGTCGAATACTTTCCTCATAATGACGACCACGCTTTTGAATTTGATTAACAAGGGTAGGAACACTTGCTCTAAGATAGATTAAAACATCTGGCGCGGATACAAAAGATTCGATTAAGCTGAATAGCGAAAAATAATTTTCAAAATCTCTTGTTGTCATCAAGCCCATTGAATGAAGATTTGGAGCAAAAATAAATGCATCCTCATAGATGGTTCGATCTTGAATTACAATCTTATCGGATTGTTGTTTTATTTCTTGAATTTGAGTAAACCTGTTATTCAAATAATACACTTGAAGATTGAACGACCACCGTTGCATATCTTCATAAAAGTCATTCAAATACGGATTGTGTTCTACATCCTCAAAATGCATTTCCCAACCGTAATGTTTTCCCAACAACTCTGTAAGAGTAGTTTTACCTGAACCAATGTTACCCGCAACAGCAATATGCATGACTTATATTATTTAGATGGACTAAAATACTAATAAAGTAACGATTGACGATGAAATCCGCTTATTTTAATAAATATTTTTTGATTCCCTCGGAGGTTTGCAGAAAAATGTAATTACTTAAAATTCGAAAATCAACCACCTCTTTCGTTGGTAGAATAAATGACACCATTTCTCTAGTTCTCAAATCAAAACGAACAAGACTATCCGTTACGAGGTAATAAATATAACCCATATTCAAGGATACATTTAACGCTTGATCTGTTTCCACAAAGTCAATCATAGTACCATAATAGTCGAATAAATAAACTCCTTTTGATTTGTCTAAAATCAACAACACATTTTCAATTTCTCTCACCATATCCACGTGCAAAGAACCTAAAATACCTGCAAGATTCTCAATTACAGCAGGTTGATTTCGCATTTCGTCAAACAGCATTAATTTTGTGTTATCGGCATCATACACCCAATATCTATTGGACTGAGCTGAGTAGCTAACATTTGTTGCGTAGGAAACGTCCGATAAACTCAAGTCTTTTACTGACTGATAAAAGGTTAGCGTATTATCTAAAAAAGCTATCGCCTGTTGATCTTCTGAAAAAATTAATGTTTTTAGTGCATGTCGTGCATCAATATCGCTAATTGTTCCGAAACCTTTTAAACTTTGACGAAACAGCACTTGAAAATTGGAATCTAGTTTGATGAGCACATCCTTTTTCGAAAATACCACTTTTCCCATGGGATCTACATCCCAATTATCAATATCCTGCACAGCGTATTCATTCTGGAAAACCCACTTTGAATCTTGGCTAAATACGGTAGATGAAGCGAAAATGAAAAATAAAATTATTGTGTTCCTCATACTGGTTAGTTATCAAAAAGCGTTCCTTCTTCTAAGGACATGATTTCTTCAAAAATGACCCTATTATTCGATAGTCTTGGCACCTTGTGCTGCCCGCCCAACTTCCCTTTTCGTTTCAACCAACGATCAAAACAACCGGGCAGCGCCTTATGAATTACAGGAATATTCAGCGATAAATTCTTTGTTCGTTTGGCATCATAATCCGAATTTACTTCCCTCAAACGCTGATCCAAGCAAGATTTGAATAATTCGAAATCAGCTGGTTCCTTCGAAAACTCAACTAACCATTCATGTCCACCCTGCGCTGCATTTTCCATGTAAATTGGACAAGCGGTATAATCTCGAATTTCTGAATTAGTTTGCGAACAAGCAAATGAGACAGCTTCATCAGCATTCTCAATAATAACCTCTTCGCCAAAAGTATTGATAAAGTGTTTCGTTCTACCCGTTACTTTTAGTCGATAAGGCGTTGAACTGGTAAACTTTACCGTATCACCAATAATGTAGCGCCATAGGCCACCATTAGTAGAAATCACTAAAGCATAATTTTTATCTAACTCGACCTCGCTGAGGCTCAATGTAGTTTCAGAGTCCGTGCCGTTATAGGTATCCATTGGAATAAATTCAAAGAATATTCCATAATCCAACATTAACAATAAATCACCATCAGGTTGATCTTGAATAGAAAAAAAGCCTTCTGAGGCATTATAAGATTCTATGTAATGCATACTTGGTGATGGAATTATGCGCTCGTATTCTTTTTTATATGGCTCAAAGCTAACTCCACCGTGCATGAACAGTTCGAGATTCGGCCAAACATCCAAAATGGAAGATTTCCCTTTTAATTCTAGAATTCTATTCAACAAAACAAGCGTCCAACTTGGAACACCTGAAATACTGGTCACATCTTCATTCATTGTGGAAAGTGCCAGTTTTTCAATTTTTTCTTCCCAATTACTCATGAGTGCAATTTCCTTAGAAGGTGTTCGCTTAATTTCGGCCCACCATGGAAGATTTTTCATGATAATCGCGGATAAGTCGCCTGTATAACTATCTGGGCGCACTTGATGGTAATCCGCTGAACCGCCCACAACAAGGTGTTTACCATTATATAGTTTAGTGGAAGGATATAACTTGTAATTGATGGCTAAGAGATCTTTTCCTCCTCGGTAATGACAATCTTCTAGCGAATCTTTTGTAACAGGAATATACTTACTTCGGTCGGAAGTTGTGCCTGAACTTTTAGCAAACCACTTCGTTTCGCCAGGCCAAAGAACAGAAATTTGACCGTTTACGACTTTATCAATCCAAGGCTTCATCTCGTCATACGAATGCAACGGGACATTATTTTTAAAGTCGTTGTATGAATTGATTTCGTCAAAATCGTGGTGTTGACCAAATAAAGTTGACTTTCCCTCATCAATTAGGCGTTCAAACCATTCTCGCTGGACCTCAATAGGATGTTTTTTGAATAATTCAATTTGATGAATTCTCTTTTTTAGCAACCACCCAAAAATAGAATTAAACGCCATTGAATCAACTATTTATAAATATTAAGTTTTATATCAAAGTTAAAGATAAGAAAAAAATGGTGTAAGGTTCAACCTTTTTCAGAGTTCATACGTTTAAGGTTGTACAATTTCTGGTTGGTTTGTTATTGGTTTTATAGAAGGTGGTGCTTTATAGCATCACTTTTTATTTTTAAAACCTATTAAACAGGGATTAATTCATACCCCTTATGCTTCTTTCGATCGCCTAGGTAAAAATCAATTCTTCCGAGCGAAAGACCTGCCCATCCTGCTTGATTAATAAGGACTAATTTACCTTCCGCATTTTTAGCGTAACTTGGTTTTTCGAGGAAGGTATGGGTATGACCACCAATAATTAAATCAATATTTGTTGTTGAGGCCGCTAAAACTTTATCAGATAATTTATTTTGCCGGTATTGAAAACCAAGATGAGACAGACAAATAACGAGGTCGCACTCCAGTTCCATACGTAAATAATCAGCCCATTTATTGGCCATTTCGATTGGATCTTGGAACACCGTATCTCCATAATTTGATTTCATCACCAACCCTTCTAACTCAATACCAATGCCAAATACTCCAATTTTAATCGCTCCTTTTTGAAACACTTTATACGGTACTGTTTCATTTTTTAATTGGGTATTGGAAAAATCGTAATTGGAACAAATAAAAGGAAAGGTCGCCAACTTTTTAGCTGCAAGAAAACCATCGAGACCAATATCAAAATCATGATTACCCATTGTTGCAGCATCGTATTCCAGCATAGACATTAATTTCATTTCCAACGTACCATTGAACTTATTAAAATAAGGAGTGCCCTGAAAAATATCACCTGCATCTACTAACAAAACGTGCTGTTCTTCTCTACGAATTTGTTGAATCAACGTATGACGCCGCGCTACTCCTCCACGAGATGGAAATGCCGCATGATTTTCTGGAAAAGTTTCGATATTGGAATGCGTATCGTTCGTATGTAAGATAGTTATTTTCTGCAACGATTCTGGTCGTTGGGGATGCGCCAATAGCGATGGACTTAAAGCAACTCCAGCTCCTAAAACTGCGCTATGTTGAAGAAATTTTCTACGCTCCATCAGTCTATCTCTTTAAGTGAAACTCGTTGATCAAGAGCAGGTAGGATAGTATCTGTTTTCGAAACGTGCTCTATTATAATATCGCGCAACAATTTAGCGTCTTCCATTATAGCTTTAGACTCAAGGAAAAAATTCATTTTATCACCACCTGACGCGAGGTAATTAGTGGTTACAATCGTAAGTACCTCGCTGGAAGGACCATCAATAAGCTCTTGACTTACTCGAAACCCAGCTATAGGCTCACCACCAGAATTTATTAAATAAGTATGAATTTCCTTCAGTGCTGAACGATCTAAGGTGACCACCACCAACGTATTATCAAAAGGCATCAACTTGTAAATATCCCCCACACGAATAGCCCCTTGATTAATCGGAGAGCGTAATCCGCCGTGATTCAGTATACAAATAGGCTGTTGCTCCGGTAAAACCCATCCTTGATCCAAGGCATATTTCAATGATAGATCAGCCATAAAGTTCCCTAATGCACCTTCTGGTCTATTCCGTTCTAAATTTTCAGTTGCATAACCCAGTATTCGATTCATCTCAGCGTCAAGTGAATCAGTATAAGGCTGGATAAATGATTCCATCTCACTAGAAGTTGAAACAAGCGTCGTTGAAACAATTAGCTCTTCTCCTTGTACATAAATTTTAGAACCAGAAGAGCAGGCCAAAAGACCTGCTCCAACTAATATAAAAATTCCTGTACGCAAACTATTCATTGAACTGTCCTATTGAATAATCAATTTACGCTGTGCTACTCCATTTGTTGTGGAAACATTGATAATGTATGTCCCCGCGATCAGATGGCTTGTATTTACTTCCACTAATGCCTCAGAGTTAGCGGAACTGAATACTTGGCGACCCGTCATATCAGAAATAGATACACCCTGAATAATTTGACCATTCACCTGAATAAAAACAGCATCGGAAGCAGGGTTTGGAAAAACAACTAAGTTATTCTCTAGCTCATCTTGAGCGATGGATAAAACGCAACCATCCGTTTTATAACTCATATCTGAAAAATCAATGTAGCACGCAAAGTGAACGCTATCGATGAACGGATTTCTATTTTCTTGCGTATCAAAGATAAGCTCATGACGTGCAATTTCATAAGCATCTGGTAAATCTCCAAAATGCCATGTTTTCAATATATCTTGATTTTGCTCTAAGACAGACTGACTAAAGTTAGGAGGCAACTGCCAACTATACCCACCTTGATTGTTATATGTCACTGCCATGTAAAAAATTGCGCGGGCTGCATTTCCTTTATTCGCCGATCTCGGCTCATAAATCAATGCCCCATTCGGACCATACCCAACAGACCCTTCCAAGTAATTATAAACTGTGGAGCCCGTTATTTCACCTAAAGGCAAGTTACTACGAGGCGTATTCGCCTGAGTTAAATTCGCTGGGTACAAGTTATGGTAATCCGTATACTCTGGTTGTTCTGGGCTATCTGCTGGAAATGTAGCCATCCATGAATGCGCATAAGTATGTTCTCTTGAATACCCTGTTGACGTCCAATCAAAAGGACCTGAAAAAACACGTCTTTCACCAGAATAGGCGCATTCAACAAACGATTCACCATTAATCGTATCGCGAATTTCAAACTGATCCATGATGATCGTTTTATACAAAAAGTAAGAAATAAATTGATGCGGGTTGATCAGCGCAGTTAAGTCATCTACAAACGTTGCAGAAGAACTATTGATCCCAGCATAGTAGTTTCCGATGTTACTTCCAGTTGAAGTTACGCTTCCAGAAACAGCTTGACTCACTGCATAATTAGAATAGTTGCCAAATCCATTGTACGCATAAACGGTAAAGTAATAAGTAATATCAGCTCTTATTCCACGTGGCGTAAAGGAAGAACCAGGACCCACATACGCCACTTTTCCATCACCGACAACATCCCCTCTCAGGTATTCTACCCCATCTGTTGGAGCAGCAGAAGGAGCGCTTCCCTCTTTCCAAACAACCACGTATTTTTCTGCATCAGCCGAAGGAGAATAACTCCCGCTCAGTGTGTATGGTCGAACATTAGAAAAAGTTAAATCAGACGCACCATTTAACGGCTCAGTAGCCAACCCATCATTTCCAATAGCAAACAAATTCAAGGTAAAAACAGGCACATCTGGATCATCAGACTCGATAGACAAAACAGCTAATCGAGAACCATTGCCTTGCGCATTGAATGTGATTTCGTTGTTGGTTTGACTGAATCCAGCTATTGGAGCCGGTATAATATTCGCTGAAAAATCACCACTTGAAGGACCTGTAATAGTGAAATCAGAAACATTTAAACTATTGATTCCAATATTTCGAATATTGATTAGCGTTGAAGTTGCTGTGCCAATGAAAGCGGTAGAACCATTTAGTACACTAATTCCATCGATCTCAATATCAATTTTTCTATCCGGTGCCGCATAGGGAAAAATATCATTAATATCTCTCGGAATAACTTGATATGTTGCGTTGAATTGACTGTGCAATGCTACCAATGACTGTGGACCTGAAGGAATTGAAGTCCCTACTAAATTAGATCCGTTATACACTCTAAACTGACCCGTATTTGTTCCGTCTGTAAAGTTATAATTAGTATTTCCTGTGAAAGTTCCTCCAGCATCAGGGAAAGTAACATTATCGAATTGCACCAATCGACCTTCGAACGTTTCCCCCATATTTGGTATTGTGATTACCCAAGGAGCGATTTCGTCCCCTGTTCCTTCATCATTCCAAGAAGTAATAGGGTCAATTTCTAACAGCCCATTAAAATCCTTTAACACACCGGTAACAATTACTGAATCACCTCGACCTGCGCTATTGATTGTGGTACCATAAACAGGCAATCCTCCCGTTTCATCTTGAATGTAACGAATTGGACCTAACTCTCCCCCATTGGAAGAAACACCAACTATGGTAATTGTTTGACCGACTGAGAAATTTTGGCGTGCATCATTAATATCTGTTTGAGCAACAAGAGTTGTCCACGCTAAACATGCACTTAAAAAAACTAAACTTTTTTTCATCTATAATTTATTAATGTAATTCTTAAAACTCAAACCCAACAGCGAAATTAAATCTCAGCCCCTGCCCAAAGAATACTCCTGCTGATCCAGCGTTAAAAGCCGATCCATTTTGGTTATTCCTTGCATCCGAAACATACGATTGATTAGTCGCGTTGAAAATATTCGCTCTAAAATTCAAACTTGAATTCTCGAATTTACAACGGTATCCAGCACTGATATCAAGTAATCCATAAGATGGAATTTGCCACGATTCTCTCCCACCGTTTCCTAAATCAACACTTAAACTAAACGGATCAAAATCGCTATAATATCTATCGAAATAAGTATATCTAACACGCAAATAAGCGTTATTTATTGGCTCGTAACGCACGGAAACAGATAAAGTGGTTTGAGCAGCGTCTCCCACGTGAACACCCGTTGCATCAAACTCAAACTGTGTCCCGACAACATCAATTATTTCGCTAGACCGCCATGTCCAATCACCAACAGAAATCATCCCTTCTAGAGAAACCCTTTTATGAATTTTATACACCCCATCGAACTCTATCCCCATGTGTAATGCATCCATTCCGTTCACATTTGCTCGAATGAATTGGGTAGGATCTTGGGGGTCTGGAACAGCTACGCCAAATGGAAATGGCTTATTCTCCCAATAGGTAAAGTATCCATTAACATTAAAGCTCAATTTTTTAGAACGAAAGCCGTACCCCATTTCAAATGCATAAATATTTTCATTGAGAATTTCTTCAAAAAATTTATTCGTATTGTTGTCAATCACATTGCTAAACTGAGGAGTCCTTGAGAGGTAACCCAAATTAACAAAAATATTAGAACGCTCTGTTACATTAAAGTTAGCCCCTGATTTAATGGTAAATCCAGGAATCCATTTGTACTCCGTTTGATTGTATTTCAACTCCGGAGAATTATTGTCATACGTTCTGCCATCCACAGTTACAGTATCCAAAGCTCCAACTAAGTAAATTGAATCATTTAAGTGCAATTCTTTCTTCTCATGATAATCGATTCCTTTGTAGCCGTTTACCACGGTAGAAATATTAGCAAAAGCGGTCCAGCGTCCTTTAGAATATTCTACTTGTCCAAATCCACCAGCCCACTGCACAATTGCATCTCTATGGTTATGAAAAGGTTGCCATCCCACTTTATCTCCTACCACTTGCATTTTATTCGGATTATTTTGGTCTTGACTGTTGACCCAATAATCTCCCCCTAACAAGTCTCTCAACTCCGTATAATGTTCTCCTGTATAATACCTGTAATCCAAACCTCCAGAAAAATTAAACGTTTCATTCAATTTAAAATCAAATTGAGAAACACCTCCTATCCACATGTGATTATTCACCGAAGCCGTTAATACCTGTGATGATTTTAATAATACTGGGTCAAAAAGTGGGTCGGCGGTAGAAGACTCTTGTCCAAACAATAACTTCACTTGATTCGCACGCGTAATAGCATCCCAATCCACTAGTCCTTCCTCATCTCTGAGTATTGAACCGGAGTTCCTCAATCTTTCTCCCCCACCTCTACCGATAGAGAGATACGCCATATTGGACCAAGATAATTTTTCATTTACTTTCCAAAAATCTTTAATAGTAATTTGCGGTTTATGGTAATAATTGCGTCTTTCCGAGCGCGCCTCACGATTTCCATTTTCATCAGTTTGATAGCCCCAGTGTTGGTTATGGCGAATACCAAAATTAGTATTTAACGCAGTATCTGGAACATTGATTCCTTGATTACGCGCATAATCAGTATCCCAGTATTCAATTGATTGATTAAATGAGCGCTGACCATGTTCTTGAGGCGCACCGAATGCGCTTACAGAGACTAAATGATTTCCCATTTGTTTCTGAACTTTCAAGTAATAAAATGCTCCACGGGTGAATAGGCCATCAACCCAACCATCACCTTCTTTGTATGAGCCAGAAAAAAGAACTCCCCATCCATTTTTTAATTTTCCGGACTTGTAGGACAGCGATGTTCGTAAAAAGTTACCTGCGCCGTATTCTTGGTTTACTTTAATTTGTCTTTTCCCACCTGTCGGTTGAGTGATAATATTCATTGTCCCACCCACTGAAGGCATGGCTAACTTAGTAGCTCCAAGTCCACGTTGCACTTGAATTTGATTGGTGATTTGATCTAAACCAAACCAGTTACTCCAATACACCCATCCATTTTCCATATCGTTTACCGGCACCCCATCGATCATGACCCCAACATTTCGTTGATTAAACCCTCTAATGGTGATACGCGCATCTCCATCTCCACCCCCTTGTTGTGTGGCATGCACACCCGGTGTTGAATTTAATAACATCGGTAATTCTTGAGAACCCAATTGTTCATTAATATCCTGAGCTGTCAAACGACTTACTGCCACAGGTGTTTTTCTATCAATTGCTAATTGTCCGATTACCTCAACTTCTTCCATTTCTTGGGTATTTCCAAGCGAGAAATTTTGAGTTACTGAAGGTGAATTAATGGTCACATAGGTCGTAAGTGTGTCGTATAACATCATAGATACACGTACCTTATAATTTCCATACGGCAATCCGTTTATCGTAAAAGAGCCGTCGATATCTGCTTTTGCTCTGAAAGCATCAGAAATATAAATATACGCGCCAATTACGGCCTCTCCAGATGAATGATCTTTAACAACTCCTGATAAGTTTCCTTGTTGACTCAATGCAAAAAAAGGAAGCAGAAATAAAATGACAAGGAATCTCATGACGTATGAAAAGAATAAAATAAAAGGGAGACCAAAGCCTCCCTCTCAACAATTTATTTTACGATTACTCTATTGGAAGAAACTATTCCTTCATTTGTTCTGATATTTACTAAGTAAACACCTTTTTTAGCTCCTAAATCGATTGTTGCCACAGCAGATAAGGAATT
>Ga0136559_1000249_pt1 | contig 18475 bp, 18 predicted proteins | sample AntRauMeHopE1496_FD_104633 | JGI IMG/M metagenome (GOLD analysis project Ga0136559, IMG submission 104633) | Saline lake microbial communities from Rauer Islands, Antarctica - Metagenome Hop E1 #496 | ecosystem: Environmental > Aquatic > Non-marine Saline and Alkaline > Saline | place... | reverse complement strand
TGTGCAAGAAGTCCTGATTGTAAAACCAATCTTGATAAAATGAAAAGTAGTGCGGCATCTGTTGCTTTGTTCTTGAGTTTTCAACATATCGCACTCCTAGCTCTTCCCATTTTTTTAAATCTTTACCAGTTGGGAATCGAGCTTCAATATCAGAAATACTTGCCCAAGTTATTATACCATGAACACGCTCGTCCTGACCCGCCAGTAGTGCATCACCACCGCCTCGACTGTGCCCTAAAAGAAAAATTTTCTTATCCGAAGTATCAAGTTCGCTTTGCAACCAATCAATTCCCTCCTTAATATCTTCTACCTCATACGTATATCGATTCGTACCAAAAGCTTCTAAATCGGGGAAATCTATAGGATTACTCGTTGTTCCACCATTGTGTGATAAGTTAAGTTTGCAGAATCCTATTCCTCTTTCTGCAAAATAGTGTGCTACTAAATTCCAACATCCCCAATCTTTATAGCCTTTGTAACCATGAATAAAAAGGACAATAGCATTGGTTTTTAATTTTTCAGGCAGATAGAGGTCAATTAGACTTTCTCTATTCTCAGCCCCAACATATAATTGATTTAATTTAGTTGTAATCATTTTAACAAATGGTTTCGTGTAATCAAATTAGTAATTCTGAAAATGGTTATACTATTCCTGCTCCTTGTCGTATGATTTCCGGCTCTCCACCTAAGCAATTGATAATGGTCGATGCTTCCAATTTACCTAGTCCGCCATCAATAATAGTATGTACTTTGCTATCAAAGCGTTCGTAGATTTCATAAGGATTAATAAAATATTCCAATAATTCATCTTCATCATCAATAAGCGAAGTCGTTACAATCGGATTCCCTAAGCCTTCAACTAACGCGTGTACAATTTTATTATCGGGAATTTTAATCCCTATTTCTTTTCTTTTGTTATCGAAAAGTTTTGGTATTTCATTCGTAGCTTCGAGAATAAATGTGAATGGCCCAGGGAGACATTGCTTCAGTAATTTAAATGTTGGACGATCAATTTGTTTAACGTAATTCGAAACATCGCTTAGATCTTTACAAATAATTGAAAACTTCGACTTACTTAGTTTCATATTCTTTAATCGGGCCAAGTTTTCAAGTGCTTTCTTATTCATCAAATCACAGCCTATAGCATAAACCGTATCTGTTGGGTAAATGATAAGTTCACCTTGCTTTAAAGCCTTAACGATCTGTTGAATAAGTCGTTGGTCAATGTTTTCCTCCTGAATTTCTATAAGCATATCACTTTTCTTTATTTCCAACAAATATAGGAGAAGTAGTGAATATAAAAAATACCCTTGGGAAATTCTAATAGGTCAGTATTTATTGAGTATTTACGGTGCAATATTTATTTAAAAAACACCCATTCGAAGTAAAATCATTACATTTGTTAGATAAATTTCAAACTATGTCAGACGATAAAAAAGTCATATTCTCCATGCACAGGGTAAATAAATCTACTCCTGCAGGAAAACAAATTATAAAAAATATTTCGCTTTCTTTTTTCTATGGAGCGAAAATCGGGATTATTGGTCTCAATGGTTCTGGTAAGTCAACCGTAATGAAAATTATTGCTGGAATTGATAAGTCCTATCAGGGTGACGTTAGTTTCGTTGATGGTTATTCAGTGGGTTACCTTCCACAGGAGCCAGAATTGGATGAAAGTAAGACTGTTAAAGAGATTGTAATGGAAGGTGTTCAAGAGACGGTAGATGTGCTCAAAGAATTCGAAGATATTAACAATTCATTTATGGATGAAGAAATCATGAATGATCCTGATAAAATGGATAAACTGATCGCTCGTCAAGGAGAGGTTCAGGATAAAATAGATGCACTGGATGCCTGGGAGCTTGATAGCAAACTCGATCGTGCGATGGATGCGTTGCGCTGTCCTCCTGACGATCATAAAATCGAGAACCTTTCAGGAGGAGAACGTCGCCGTGTGGCTTTAACTCGGTTATTACTTCAAAATCCAGAGGTTTTGCTATTGGATGAGCCGACCAACCACTTGGATGCGGAATCAATAGATTGGCTAGAACAACATTTACAACAATACGCGGGTACCGTGATCGCTGTTACACACGATAGATATTTCCTTGATAATGTTGCCGGTTGGATTCTTGAATTGGATAGAGGAGAGGGTATCCCATGGAAAGGAAACTATTCTTCTTGGTTAGAACAGAAATCTAATCGATTAAAACAAGAAGAAAAAACAGAGTCTAAACGTCAGAAAATGTTGGAGCGAGAGCTGGAGTGGGTGCGTATGAATCCCAAAGGACGTCAAGCCAAAAATAAAGCGCGTATTTCTAACTATGATAAGTTATTGTCGGAAGAACAGCGCGATAAAGAAACTAATTTGGAAATTCCAATTCCTAATGGACCACGTTTAGGGTCTAAAGTTATAGATGCAGTAAATGTATCTAAAGGTTTTGGAGACAAGTTGTTATATGATAATTTAAATTTCACTTTACCTCCTGCTGGAATCGTAGGAATCATTGGTCCTAACGGTGCTGGTAAGACAACTATTTTCAAAATGATTATGGGGGAGATCGAACCAGATGCAGGTACTTTTGAAGTGGGTGAAACAGTGAAGATTGGATATGTTGATCAGTCGCATGACGACCTCGATCCGGAGAAATCAATTTTTGAAGTCGTTTCTGGTGGAACTGAATTTATTGAAATCGGCGGAAACCAAAAGGTCAATGCGCGTGCATACTTATCAAAATTTGCTTTTGCCGGTTCGGATCAAAGTAAAAAAGTGGGAGTGTTATCAGGTGGGGAGCGAAATCGTTTGCATTTAGCGATGACTTTAAAGACAGAAGCAAATGTATTATTACTGGATGAGCCTACCAATGATATTGATGTGAATACGTTGCGCGCACTGGAAGAAGGGATTGAGAACTTTGCAGGTTGTGCGGTTGTTATCTCTCACGATAGATGGTTCTTGGATCGAATTTGTACGCATATTTTAGCATTTGAAGGAGATTCTCAAGTATATTGGTTTGAGGGTTCTTATTCAGAATATGAAGAAAATAAAAAGAAACGTTTAGGTGATGTTACGCCACGTAGAATTAAATATAGAAAATTAGTTAAATAGGTGAGTCGAAAGTCACAAGTCGAAAGTTGGATAGAACCCAATGACTTTAATCTTGTTACTTCTGACTAGAAAAGAATAATTAGTGGAGAACATAGTCAATAAAGAAGAACGCTTTATGACTTTCCACTTTCAACTTAATAAATAATAAGTGGGAAATCACAAGTCTTAATTAGAAAACACTTCAAGACTTTCGACTTTCCACTTTGGACTAAAAAAAAATATGGAAGTTAAAAATTTAGAACCAAGAGAAATATGGGAAAACTTTGCTGCTTTGAACGCGGTACCCCGACCAAGTAAAAAGGAAGAAAGAGTGATTCAATTCATGGTTGATTTTGGTAAAAGTCTTGGTCTCAAAACAGAAACAGACAAAATCGGCAATATCATCATCAAAAAACCTGCAACCCCAGGAATGGAGGATAGGCATACGGTTATTTTACAATCACATGTAGATATGGTGCATCAAAAAAATTCAGATACTGTTTTCGATTTTGATGTGGAAGGTATTCGAATGATTGTTGATGGTGATTGGGTGAGAGCGGATGGAACAACACTCGGTGCGGATAATGGTATAGGCGTAGCCACAATTATGGGACTTCTGGCATCAACGGACATTAAGCACCCTGCTTTGGAGGCAATGTTTACGGTGGATGAAGAAACTGGAATGACTGGCGCCATGGAATTGGAGCCAGCGTATTACGATGGAAAAATATTATTAAACCTAGATACAGAAGACGATGATGAGTTGTCCATCGGTTGTGCCGGCGGAATTGATACGAATACTTCCTACGACTACACACGGGAGGCTACTCCAATTGATACTGTTACTTACACAATTAGCTTGCGAGGTTTAATGGGTGGTCATTCTGGAATGGATATCGATAAGGGCAGAGCGAATGCCAATAAATTAATGACGCGTCTTTTGTATGATGCTCCAGTGGATGTCTTCTTGCATGAATTTGATGGTGGAAGTTTGAGAAATGCTATTCCGCGGGAAGCCACGGTACTTGTTTCAATAATTTCTGAGCACAAGGCTGATTTTGAGTCTTATGTAAAGGAATTGGAAGAAGTAATGAGAATCGAGTTTAGTCCGATTGAGAAGAATTTGAAGTTCACGCTTGAATTAGCTGATTCTTCTCCTGCAACGTGTCTTTCTCCTGCTGATCAATCGAGGATTCTTTCTGCACTCTATGCCTTACACAATGGTGTTTTTAAGATGAGCTTAAATTTTGAAAATTTAGTAGAAACTTCTTCCTCTTTAGCGCGTGTATTAATCAAGGATGGAAACTTTGGAACAAAGTCTTTGCAAAGAAGTAGTGTCGAATCTACTAAGAATGATATTGCCAATACGATTAAATCAACCTTCGAATTAATAGGTGCGGATATCGAACAAACAGGAGATTATCCAGGCTGGGAACCTAATCCTGATTCAGCAATCTTGAAAGTGATGGCCAAAATGTACCGCGACCGCTACAAGGAAGAACCGCAAATTAAGGCATGCCACGCTGGCTTAGAATGTGGGATCCTTGGAAAGCATTTACCGGACGTTGATATGATTTCCTTCGGGCCAAATATTCGTCACGCTCACTCTCCGGATGAATGTGTTCAAATTAGTTCAGTGGAGAAGTTCTGGGGTTTTCTGTTAGAAGTATTGAAGGAAATGCCTAAGAAGTAAATGTTAACGGAGCAACAAACGGAATTACTCGCATTAGCCAATATGAAAATGCCTTTTGGGAAATACAAAGGTTATTTTTTGGTGGATATTCCCGAGCCTTATTATGTATGGTATAATTCAAAAGGGTTTCCCGAGAATAAATTAGGGAAACAACTCCAATTGATGTATGAAATCAAACTGAATGGCTTGGAGAGTTTAATTCGTCCATTGGTTAAAAGGTAATTCATGCTGACACCATTAAATCTCCCACAAGTAAAACTGAAACTTACCCGCAAAGGGGATCAGGTTTATGTTTGGGATGATTTTAGAATGAAACAATTTCAACTGACACCTGAAGAATGGGTGAGGCAACATTTTCTTCACTATTTAGTGAATAATAAACAGGTTCCAAAAAATCTAATAGCAGTAGAACAGGCGATTCAAGTTAACAAGTTGTCGCGTAGATGTGACGCTGTGGTGTATAATCGAACAGGTAATCCTGTAGCTATAATCGAATGCAAAGCGCCGGAGGTTAAGCTTTCAGCACAAACGATGCAACAAATAGCGCAATATAATTTTGAATTACGTGTGAACTGGCTTATTCTAACGAATGGCATGCAAACAGTGGTTGCTTTTATCAATTCCGCAACGAAAACGATAGATTATTTAGAAGAAATTCCGCCGTTCGAGGAATGGTCAGCAAATGGTGAAATGAAATAATCACTCCCAAATGTGCTAAGGAATTATTCTTCAAACTGTGCAAGACTTCAAGTAACCAGTGACAGGACTTGTAACTTCAATTAATTGCTAAACATATCTTTCACGCGTTGGAAAAATCCTTTTTCTTTTCCGTCAGGCGATGGAGTGAAGTTGTCGCTCAATTTTAATTTTTCAAGTATTTCTGTTTCCTCCTTAGAAAGCGTCTTAGGTGTCCATACGTTGATATGTACAAATAAATCACCTGTTGAATAGCTTTGGACACTTGGCAATCCTTTTCCTTTTAGGCGAAGCATTTTTCCACTTTGTGTACCTGCTTCAATTTTTATTTTCGCTTTACTTCCAAGTGTTGGAACCTCCAGAGAATTCCCTAAGGCTGCATCTGCAAAGTTTATAAATGCTTCGTAGTGAAGATTTTGCCCGTCACGTCGAAGGTGATCATGTTCGATTTCTTCAATGACTACCAGTAAATCTCCAGGTATTCCATTAAATGGCCCTGCATTTCCTTTTCCATTGACGCTTAACTGCATACCCTCCTCAACACCAGCAGGTATTTCTATTTCGATAACTTCTTCTTGCCTCTTGAGTCCTTGCGTATCTGCATCAGAAGGACGCTTATCTATCACTTTACCAGTACCTTGACAATTTCCACACGTTGAAGCCGTTTGCATAGCACCAAGAAAGGTTTGTGTTACCCGAGTTACACGTCCAGATCCGTTACAAGAACTACATGTTTTAAAGGTTACGCCTTCAGCATTGACCAGTTTATTGACTTTAATTTTCTTTTTAACTCCCTCTGCAATTTCTTCTAAGGTAAGTTTGATTTTAACGCGTAGGTTGGTGCCTCGAGCAGATCGTTGACCTCCGCCACCTCTTCGCTGACCTCCGCCGCCAAAAGCTCCGCCAAAAACATCTCCGAATTGAGAAAAAATATCGTCCATGTTCATGCCACCGCCAAAACCACCTCCTGCTGCTCCGCCAACACCTGCATGACCATATTGGTCATATCGTTGTCGCTTTTGAGGATTACTCAATATTTCGTATGCTTCGGCTGCTTCTTTAAATTTGGCTTCAGCACTGGCGTCATCCGGGTTCTTATCAGGGTGATACTTTAACGCCAGTTTTCGATATGCCTTTTTAATTTCAGCTTCACTAGCCGATTTTGCTACATCTAATATTACGTAAAAATCTCTCTTCTCGCTCATTCGTTCGTTTATTGTCCTACTACTACTTTGGCGTAGCGAATCACTTTATCATTTAAGTAATACCCTTTTTCTACCACATCGATTACTTTACCTTTATCTGCTTTGTTTTCCACGGGAACATTGGTAATTGCTTCGTGTAAGTCTAAATCAAATGCAGTGCCTTTACTCTCCATGGCCTTCAATCCTTTTGTGGAAAGAATCGAGTTGAATTTATTAAAAATCAACTGAAAACCCTCTTTTAACCCTTGAACATCTTCAGTTTTTTCATTCGAAACAATCGCTCGTTCAAAGTCGTCTAAAACGGAGAGCATATCTTTTAATACTCCTGCGTTACCATTAGAAATCAAGTCGGCTTTCTCTTTTATCGTTCTTTTTCTAAAATTATCGAAATCAGAGTATAGTCGTAAGTACTTATCATTTAATGCATTGTATTTTTCTTCTGCTGTTGGTTCCGCTGGCGCTTCTTGTTCTTGCGCTTCGTTTTGATCAAAATTTTCATTCTCTTGAGTAATGTCATTCACTGGTTCCTGATCTTTATTCTTCGCCATAATCTATTGTTTTCTGCTGTTTGTCAAATTTGTTGCCATACCAATTTCATGGACATTCTGTCATAAAATAACTGGCGCATTCGTATTTCTGTCAGAAAATGTATGACATTTTATTAAATCTTCCAGCGCTACATGATTTTTTTCTTCATCAAAAAGGTATAAAGATAGAATCAACGTGAAAAAAAACAATAAGGGTTTCATAGATAGAAGGGGAGATTCAACAGGACAAATGGGATAGAATAAAATTTTATTTTTAATAAATTAGGTTTATCGAATATAAGTATGTAAATTTGTATTTTATTTTTTAATTATATTATTATGCCACAAGGAACAGTTAAGTTTTTTAACAATGACAAAGGATTCGGATTCATCGTACAAGAGGAAAACGGAAGTGATGTATTCGTACACGCAAATGGATTAATCGACGAAATTCGTGAAAACGATAAAGTTGAATTCGAAGTAGAACAAGGAAGAAAAGGATTAAATGCCGTAAACGTAAAAGTTGTAGGTTAATATTTATTTTTGAAGTTCTTAAAAGCCATTCGCTCAGCGGATGGCTTTTTTTTTATGCTTAATTGTTTGATTATTAAAATTTGTTAGTAGTTTAGCAGCATGATTACAACTCAGAATAGAAAACAGAATTGGTGGCGTTTAATACATAGTATTGGATAGCGACGTAAAATGATATTTGGTAAAATCCCATTCGCTATTTGTGAATGGGATTTTTTTTTGGAACAACCCGAGTGGTTAATTTGTTAGAAAGTTATGAATTTATTACAGGAAATAAAGAAATCACGTCCTTTTGTGATTGCAGGTCCTTGCAGCGCAGAGACAGAAGAACAAGTGCACAGTGTGCTCAAAGATATTGCGCAAGATGGAAAAACAGCTATGCTACGAGCTGGTATTTGGAAGCCTAGAACTCGTCCTAATTCTTTTGAGGGACTAGGGGAACTAGCATTGCCTTGGTTAGTTGCTGCTGGAAAAGAGAATAATTTACCTGTTACAACAGAAGTTGCTAATGCAAAACACGTAGAGACAGCCCTGAAATATAGCGTTGATGTACTTTGGATTGGAGCGCGCACAACGGTGAATCCTTTTGCTATACAGGAAATTGCAGACGCATTAAAGGGAGTCGACATTCCAGTTATTGTAAAAAATCCTGTCAACCCTGATTTAATGCTTTGGGTAGGTGCTTTTGAGCGTCTTCAGCAAGCAGGTATTACACAGTTGGCAGCGCTTCATCGTGGTTTCTCCATATATAAACATCCGAAATACCGCAACATTCCCAACTGGGAAATTCCTATTGCCTTGCGTGAAGAATTACCTGATATTCCACTACTGTGCGACCCTAGCCATATTGCTGGAAAAAGAGAAGGACTGCTAGAGATATCACAAAAAGCTATGGACCTTAACTATGATGGTTTAATGATTGAAACTCATCCGAATCCTGACGCGGCATGGTCTGACCCAGCTCAGCAAGTAACGGCTAAAGGGTTGAATGATCTTTTGAATAATATAAAGTTGCGTAAAGAGGAACTGTCGGAAGAAGAATTGAGCTTTATCGTTGTCATGCGTGAGAAAATTGCTGGATTAGATGACCGAATTTTTAGTTTATTGGCGGATCGGATGAAAATGGCGGAAGAAGTAGGGGTCTACAAACGTGAAAATGACATTACCATTCTTCAACAAGAACATTGGAGAAAAGTAATTGCTACACGAATGGATCAAGCTGATAACTTGCACCTTACAAGTCAATTTGTACGGTCAATAATGGATGCTATTCACCAAGAATCGATAAGGCATCAAACCAAAGTAATGAATCCTGGATTGAAAGGCTGAATGAAATGCCAACAATAGTCAGAGTGCATAGTCGGAATTTTTAAGAATAAATCGAGAATTTTACGATTTAGCGTCGAACCAAGTGCCATATTAGGTAACTCATGGCAAGGAAAGCGAGTATTGCACCATAAATAAATACCAGGAATACACTTTCATAGGTGCTGTCATAGATGAATAAGGTACTGGCGGAGCCGAAAAGAATACCTAGTTCTAAAGAAATAAAAAGTGTTCCCGAACCAATTCCTCGTCGGTGGGAGGGAGATAAATCAGCCATCCAAGCAAAGAGCGTTGGACTATTCACCCCAGTGGCAATTCCAAATACAATTGATGCAGCCGTATATGCATAAACGTCTTTCGCGTATGCCACCATTAACATAGAAATAATTAGGAATACCATACCTATAATCAATGATTTTCGACGACCGATTTTATCAGAGAGTTTTCCTATAGTTAAGCGGACAGCAATCGTTGAAATAACATAAAACATAAAAAACCAGCCTTTATTTTCTATACCTAGATAGCCGGAAAGGTCCGGGGAAAGGACGAACAGTATACCCGAACAGGAGGCGGTTAAAAACATGACCATAGCAACAGGAAGTACTTTTATTTCAAAAAACTCATCTTTCTTTAATCGAAACATTTTCCATTCAAATGGTGTTGGTTCGGCGAGTGTCTCTTTTATTGATTTCACCATTAAAACAGATATCATAGCTAGTATTCCTGCAGCAAAAAATAATCCGTCGAGCGTGAGTAGTTTAGTTAAAGGTGTTCCTAAAAATTGACCAACCCCAATCCCTAAAGAAATACCAGTTCCAAAAACACCCATTCCTTGCCCGCGTCTATCTGGAGGGAGAATATCGGTGATTAATGCAGTGGCGCCTGTAGGCAAGAAACCAGAGGAGAATCCATGCATAAAACGAAGAAAAAGGAAAAAACCTACACTCCCAGATAAAGGGTACATAAACGTAACTACAACACAAATGATCGTTCCAATATACATGGTGCTTTTCCGACCAACTGTATCCGCAAGTTTTCCAGAAAAAGGACGGGAAATTGCAGCGGAAATGGTAAATAATGAAATGATAAGACCTTTATAGTCTCGTCCTCCTAAATGGCTTATGAAATCGTTTAATTCCGGGAGAATTAAATTGAAACTCGTCATGAAAAGGAACATGGCGAACGTGAGTGCCCAGAAATTTCTACTGTAAGAGAACATATAATTTTTGCAAAAGTACGTTAAATAGTCTGTTTCGAACATCTAATCGTGTTGTTTGTTTCGTATATTGAAGAAAATTAGATTATGAAATATATTTTACCGCTTAGTATACTCGTTATCATTTTGGCGTGCACCACAAAGGAAGCAGCTCTTAGTGGTACTGACATTCAACCCGTAGCAACAATAACTGGAGATGATTCGCTGAAGAAAATACACAAAACAGATGCCGAATGGAAGGAAATACTAACTCCTCAGCAGTTTGAAGTAACTAGAAGACAGGGGACTGAACAGGCCTTTACAGGTGAGTATTGGGACGCTAAGAAAAAAGGAACTTATCATTGTATCTGTTGCGATTTGCCATTATTCAGTTCCGATACCAAATATAAATCAGGAACTGGTTGGCCAAGTTTTTATCTGCCAATAAATCCTATGAATGTTGGTGAAGTAGCTGATAACAGTTATGGATGGAATAGAGTAGAGGTAGTGTGCAATCGTTGCGACGCACATTTAGGACATGTTTTTGAAGATGGACCCAAACCAACCGGTTTGAGATACTGTCTTAATTCAGCTTCGTTAAAATTAAAAGAATAAGTTTATTCTTCGTTGACGGTAATATATGGGCGTAATTTTTCTAATGTTGCGGGGCCAATTCCTTTGATCTTTAGTAAATCTTCAAGTGTTCCGAAGCTTCCATTTTGTCCTCGAAAGTCTATGATTGTCTTCGCTTTCCCTGGCCCGACTGACGGAATATATTCTAATTCTCGTTGCGTGGCAGTATTAATATTTAAAGGAAAGAGGTTTTCAATGATCGCAGCATCCTTGGTTTGAACGACCATACCAACACTGTCTTTTTGTTTCCACATGCCCAACTCTTCATATTCTGCTTCTTCGGCATATTTTCGAAATGCAACAACGGAGTCTTGTGTATGTCTTGCACGCGAAGAATATTGCGCATAGCCAGATAGTAACATTTCTCGATTGATATGAGTGATTCTCCCATCCTCATCCTCCGCAAGAATATAAGCGTAATAGCGTCCAAATTTATGCTCAGGAATTTCATTGTTCGGACCAGATAAATGGAGCTTTTTACCTTTTATTAATTCTTTTAGTTGAGCTTTTGCCTCATCTGAAAAATAGTATGTCGAGTCTTTATGTCCTCCCCATTGCCTTGGAGCATCTATTCCTAATAAACTTACAGGGTAAAAAACATTGGTAGATAATTCTATTTCTACTACTTGTCCGTCATTGATCTTATACCCATGATAAATGGAGTCTACATGTACCGCAGGGTATTGATGATAGCTTTCCCCTTTAGCACGACTCATCACTCCCATAAAATCTTGGTAGTATTGATTGGTTATCAAATTATCAAAAATGATAAGGATATTTTCATCATTTGCTACTTCGGCAGCTTTAGAAAAGTTATAGGAACCTGTTATGGTGACTGCTTTGTGCTGATCTGGATACGGATAGTTGGCATCCAATAATATCGTTTTAGAGTGTAGCTTGCGGACTTCTTTACCCGATATAATATACCGATTTCCAAATTGTGATTCTGGTCGCGCCCAAACATCTCCGTTGTTTCTATATCGTGCATAAAATGCGGGGTCAATTACACCTTCTAACGATATCTCACCGCGCGCTGAACGATCGAGTAAGGCTTGACTAATAGGAATATCACTACTTATAGCAAATGCTAAAAATCGAGCGTCATGTTTGGCATAGTCAGTAATTAATTCCGTTACACGTTCGCTAATACTTGGCTTAGTTTTTCCTCTATCCAAGGGGCCAAAGTACACTTCCACGCGAATGTCGTTGATATAATGGATATTGTTAGATACATTTAATTTATCCTTGTGAAAACGCGCTAGGTTAGCATTTGGCTCTTCTTTTTTACTCCCCCACATTTGATTGAACTCTTCAAGGTAAGCTCCAGCTATTCCACTGTCTTTTATAACTAAAGTAGCGTTTGTGTTCCAGGGTCCTGTATAGGTAATGTTCATTGTTCCCGTCCATAAGAAGTCGTCATTTGGATCTTCACTTACCCCATCTATGACGCAAAACTTATGGTGCATATTTGCTCCTGAATTAGCCAATTTCTTGGGAAGTGATTCGATTTTCCCATCGGGCCAATAGATTGTGCCGCTATCATCAAAGCTAATAATTCCCGCTGCACGGAGGGTGTCCCACATGGGAAGTAGAAACTTTGGCGCGTGACTTCTATGTATAACATCGGTAATGACCCGTACCCTGACTCCACGGCGTTTAGCATTAGCCATAGCATGACCGATTCGCATATTTTGCAGGTCGTAGGCTACTAAATCAACACTGAACTTTGCTTGATCTATGAGTTTGACTAATTCATCAATCATATCCCAGTTGTCATTCGACTCATTTCCTTCTAAGGCATAAGTATGGTCTGAAGGAGCATTGAAAAAGGCTGTAATAGATTCGACCTGACTGGTGTCTTTTTTTTTGGCAAAAACGGTGAAGTTTAAGCACATCAAAAGTAGTAGAGAGAAATACTTGATATACATATTTACCTTTTCGTGTTATGTTTATCGGATAACAATATTGGTTCCAAACTAAAAGAAAACGCTATCCTTTCACAATTCTGTCTCCCTCTAAAATTGGAATAACATCCATTTGATTAGGAGTAAGACAATATTTAATATCCTCGTTCAAATTTAAACGTTTTAGTCTTCTTCTATGTGAACTAGACTTTAAGAATCCGAAATAATTATCTTTCGATGACAAATACAAGTACTTAGCAGCGACAGAAGCGTCATCATCTGAGGTAAAGTTACCTGTAGATAATAAGGCTTCACAAATAGCACCACCGCAGATAGTGTCTTCCAAATTAAACTTATCTTTCCATCCTGAACACAGACAAATTACGTTTTTATCTTCTTTAATCAGCCAATCGATGAGCGCTTGTAAATTCACCAATGATCCTATGACTACTTTATCAGCGCCTTTAGCGATATTTATAGCGCGAGTGCCATTGGTAGTGGATAAAACAACGTCTTGACCTTTTAATTCAGAATTCATATAGCTGTATGGAGAATTACCGAAGTCAAACCCTTCTACAATTTCGCCTCCACGTTCAGCCCCTACAAGAAAGCCTTTGTCTTTGTATTCTTGAGCCTCCTCAATAGTTGAAACAGGTATGATCGAGTTGACGCCATTATGAAAAGCAGAACATATAGCAGAAGTAGCCCTCAGGACATCAATAACCACTACAATTTCGAAACGACCTTTAAAATAGTCGTAATCATGAGGTGTAAAACATACCTCTACAAATTTCTTTTCTTTCATGATACGAAAATAAATAAATTACGCTTATGCAATGGAAAAATCAAGAAGGATTCAACATCCTACATAAAAACAGTCTTTGAATACGATAAGAAGAACTTGTTTTAGCATTGTGTCAATGAAATCTTCAAAACTCTTCTTAAATTAGCCGAAAAAAGTGATTCTCGCTCGGCTGTTTAAGTTTCTTTTTCGATTTCCATTTTTTGAAAAGCGGTATTATGGTATTTATAAGCGGTTTATACGACCGTGGAGATTGTTCAAAACCACAGAGTTTATTTCAACATACGATACAACGCTTAAAATAAAACTCAGTTTACGCGACTGGATCCAGCAACAAATTTATTTTTTCGGGTATTATGATAAAAGAGGGATTTTATTTATCAAATCTCATTTAAAAGCGGGAGATACGTTTATTGATGTTGGAGGTAATATTGGTGCATATTCGTTGATTGCTGCAAAAATTGTTGGAAAAATGGGAACTGTTGTCGCTTTTGAACCGGTCACACAAGTTCGAAAGCGTTTAGAAGAAAATGGTGCCTTGAATCAATTTCAACAACTTAACGTGGAGCCATTCGCTGTTTTTCATGAAAATACAGCGTTAGAACTTCACGTTTCCAGTAAAGAGAATTTTGGCATGTCAAGTATGCATGTGCACGATGAGGATACTGGATTAACAGAGTCTGTAAAAGCTGTGCGCTTCGATGATTATGCTGCCCAAAACGGTATAACGCGTATTGATCTTGTGAAAATGGATATTGAGGGTGCAGAACTATTTGCACTTCACGGGATGAAACAAACATTAGTTCAGCTAAAGCCAACTGTTTTTATCGAAATATGTCCAGGTGTACTCGAGGGAACTACTCTTCAGTCTGATGAGATTTATGCTTTTTTTGAAGCAATCAACTATTCGCCTTTTTGTATTGGTGTGTCTGGAGAAATCATTCCTTTTAGCCCGAAAAACGAAGCTGGTTATACGAATTTTGTATTTATTTCTCGTGATAAAAAGATTTAGTTTCTGATTGATTTGGTGTAGAACAACAACACGCTAAAAGTAAGAATTACGATAAGAAAAAACGTCTGATTACTGTACATGACTTCTTAAATTAAATAAACGTGTTTCGTAGGGTCCTATTCTATTTCTTACTATATTTATAGTTATGCTTGTTAGTTAAGTGAATTAAGTTTTGGATAATAAAACGTATAGACAAGAAATACTCTTTGATTCGAACAATACTTTTAGAAAATGTAAAACTTTGAATAACTCAGAAATTAAACTATTATTAATATAACTAAATGGAAATGAATACAATTAGAAAATATGGAATTACAGTTATAGCAGCAATAACGTTAATGACTTATGGTTGTGCCGATGGCAGTGATAGTAAACTAGCGTCGGAATCTACCCAAGCAACAGAAGAGTTGACTGATCATACAAACGACGCAGAGGAAGGACTAAAGCTGAATAATGGAGAAAAGTGGAGGGTAAATGATGAAATGATGGTTCATATTCGAAGGATGGAAACCGATCTGAGTCATTTTGAATCAATGGAGATTAAAGATTATACTTTATTAGCTTCAATGTTAAAAAACAACGTGAGCCTGTTAACGTCAAGCTGCACTATGACAGGTGACTCACATGATGAATTACACAAATGGTTACTTCCTCACATCGTCTTGATAGAGGATCTGAGAAAGAGCGAAAATACAGATAACAGGGAAGCTGTTTATGAGGAAATTCTGTTATCGTTAGAAACATTAAATACATATTTCGAATGAATATATTACAACTGCATAATAATGAAAAGGAAGTATCGGCTATTCCAGTATTTAAAGCTAATAAAACTACAGCCATAGCAATCCATATAAAAAAAGGTGAACAGCTTAAGGAGCATATTACGAAAGTTTCCGCTTTTTTAGTTTGTTTAAGTGGTAATGCTGTATTTGAAAACGAGACTGGATTCAGCCAATCCCTTGTTACAGGAGATTTTATTGAGATAGAACCTATGGTTAAGCACTGGATTAATGCATTGGAAGCTAGTCATTTTATTTTAGTTAAATCTTAAAATGTAAAAGCGATAAGGTTTCTAAGTAGTTTCAGCTCCATAAAAGAGTATAGCTGTATGTTTTACTTTAGAAGAGTGAGTAAAACCTTAAGAAGTAGAGCTGTTTCAGTATTGAACTATATTTTCTTGTTAGTAGCTTTCATGATTGAAAATTAAAAAGCAATGATTTTAGCATAGATACGTATCTGGATATTATGGGTGTTTATTGAAGCGAGAAAATGTAACCTTCAGTAATCATACTTTCGGGAAGCTCAAATGGAAACATTTGTCCTCATAAGTAACTGATCCTTGAAGCTGTCGTGTGAGCCTTTTTACAATATTCAACCCCATTGACTTTGCACTCTTAAAATCTATTTCTTCATTCATACCATTCCCAGAATCCGTATAAACTATTTGAATAGTATTTATATTGGTTTGAATAGTTATAAAAATTGTTGTTTGCTTATCAGTAATCACCCCATGTTTTAATGAATTAGTAATTAGTTCATTAAATATTAACCCCAAAGGAGTAGCCATATCCAAATCAATCTTTGAATCAGTATTAATTTCCAATTGAAGGCAAGAATTTGGCGCATTAAAAATAGCAATAAGGTCGCTATACAATGATTTTAAAAAAACATCCAATTCATATTCAAAATCATTATTTCCATAAAGTTTCTCATGGGTAAGAGCCATTGAATTGATTCGAGACTGATTTTCTTTTAGAATTTCTTGCATCGCTTTATCCTCTATATTTTTTATTTCCAACGAAAGGAGACTCGAAATAATTTGAAAATTATTTTTTACGCGGTGATGTAGTTCGCTCATTAGCAAGGCTTTTTCATCATCTTGCCTTATAATTGTTGCATTTTTCTGAGCCAGAATCTTGTTTTGTTTAGTTTTTCGGATAAGCATGAGTGATATTCCAAAAAGGATGATAGAGCCAACCAATAGTATTACTAAATAAATGTTAGAAATTTTTTGAGTGTATTTGAGCTCTAAGTTTTTTTCATCTTCAAGCGTACTAATTTTTTGTTTTACCAATGCGTTAGTTAGGTCTGTAGAGTAGATTTTTTTGTTAACTCGATTTGCCTTTTCCATGGCTAAAATAGCTTCTTTAGAATAACCAAAATTAACCAATGCGTGAGCAGATTCTCTTAAAAACTGATAATAGTCTACAGGGTATAAATGTTTTTCGCAAAGACTATCTGTTTTATGGAAAAAGTCGAGCATATTTTGACATTCTACTCGTTGAAAAACTTCTAGTGCCATTTCATCATTCGGTTCCAGGGAACCTAGAAACTTAGCATAATATGCATAACTATCAATAGTAAAATCCTTTTCTTCATGGATCAATTCAAGAAGTTCGAGGCTTCTTTTGGGTTTATTTCCGCTATAAATATACGCGTCAACAAGATGTATCAAGTTCAGTACATAGAATTCACTTTTATCAGATCTGATGGAGTCTAGATAAAGGCAATATTCACTTTCTTCAATAAACTTTGGAAGTAGACCTTGAAAGATATAAAATTCACAACGATTATAAATCGACTGAATAATCAAACATGTGTCTCCGATACGACGCGCTGTTTTCTCATTTTCGTTACACAGTGCAATTCCTTGTTCAATTTCCCTTCGGATAATATTCATAACGATGTTATATTCAGAGGCATAAATGTGTGCTCTTTCAAGGTTGTGATTTGGGTTTTTGATTGCCGCAATATAGGACTCTAGTGACGTCTGTAAATCACTTGCTTTGTTTAATTCATTATTATCCCGATGACCACTAATCTCAAACCATTTTACTTTTACATAATCGATATCAACATAGTCTGTATTTGTTGGTTTTACGATGAAAAGATTAATGAAATTGGTTAAATCATCTGGCGAGAAATATTTACTCCTGTGAATGTAAGAGGTCAAAATAAGAACGTCCGCATTGCTATAGTTTGGTGATTGTATTATTCTTTCGAGGACTGCATTTTCATGCTGAGCGTCGGATAAAGATATCGTATTGTCGTACTTTTTACTTGAATCGAGGATAATCGAAATTATACTATCAAGTTCATTATTGACGTATTGAGAGAAAGATTGAATAGATATTAAGTGGAAAAGTACTACCACTGAAAGTTTTGACAATAACGAATAGTTCATGTTAATCAGACACATTTGCATTGTTTTTAAAATTTTCAAACATAGGTGTCTTATACTTATTCCCAACAGGTATTTCTGTTTTACCCACAATAACTTTATTTGTCCCAACACGATTCACCTGGTTTACATTGATGATGTAACTTCGGTGAATTTGAAGAAAATCGTTGTCTAAATAATTAAATATTTTACTTAATGTAGACCGAGTTATAGTCCGATTACCGTTTTTTAAATGTAATTCAACATACACATTGTCGCTTTTTAAAAAGAGTATATCGTCAAATAAAATCTTCACAAATTCTTTTCCATCATTGACGTAAATGCTTCTTAAAATAGGTTTCTCTTGAGGTGTTTTGAGCTTGTGCGTTTTCGTTGCAATTTCAATTGCTGCAAATAATTGATCTTTATTAAATGGTTTAGTTAAAAAACCAGAAGGATTTGTGTCAATTGCTTCTCGCAATGTTTTTGGGTCAGAATTAGACGTTAGGTAAATAAAAGGAATGTTGAAATATTGTTCGAGGTCTTTGGCTAAATCTATTCCGGTTGATTTACCTCTCAACCTAATGTCTAATAAAACTACATCCGGTCGATTGGACTTGCAACATAATTCTGGACACTAAGTTAAGTCACGCTACTTGTTTATAATTATTATTTTCTAACTCAAATTCGTTAATTGTTTTGT
>Ga0136559_1000247_pt1 | contig 18540 bp, 11 predicted proteins | sample AntRauMeHopE1496_FD_104633 | JGI IMG/M metagenome (GOLD analysis project Ga0136559, IMG submission 104633) | Saline lake microbial communities from Rauer Islands, Antarctica - Metagenome Hop E1 #496 | ecosystem: Environmental > Aquatic > Non-marine Saline and Alkaline > Saline | place... | reverse complement strand
AGTTGTGGCACTCTTCCATTGCATACCGCAACAGGCCATTACATACAACCACATGTAGTCACATAACAATGTGACCTACCATACAACCTACTCAGGGAGCGATCACATGACCGACGTGGAAAGTCGCCATCGGTCAAACGTATGCTACTCTCACTGGTAAAAGAACGTAAACATCACGTGAATATAAAGGATAAGCAAAGAAAAAAGTCAAGCAAAGTAACTGGCCCGCCTATATAAAAAGCGCCTAAAGTACTCAATCAGGTCAACAAAACAAACCAAAAACAAAAACCTTACGTCTCTGCCACCTCCTACAGCTGACCAGTCTATCTCTGCCACCGAGGTACGCAAGCTGACCAGTCGTTACAGCGGTCGGAAAAAACATAGCGGTAGGTTTGAGAATGGCGTCGGTAATAAAAGCCTACAGTCGTCGGGATGGCATCGTTATTGAACTACAAGTGTTGGGCGAAAGCAAACATCCCATATTCAAGACAGACGATCTTGTCAAGGCACTTATGCTGGACGATGCGTCGCTGTTTCATATGAAAGAGGAAGTAAATCTGTACGATCTGTCAACCTTGTTGCGTCAAATCTACAAAGACAACCCGGAAGCAACACCATTCAAGAAATGGATAGGCACTGAAGTTGTTCATCCAACACTAGCCACTTTGCAAAAAGAGATTCATTCTCTCAAAACGTCGTCTAAATATCTCAGCAAAGAAGACAGAAAGAAATCAGAAGAGACATTGGACCAGTATATTAGTCATGTTAGCTTACTTGAGACCTTCTATGCGCCTGTTCCACACGCTCGTTCAAAGTGTATACTAAACTAGAGAATTCAATACATTCAATCTACAAATCTTTTAGGCTTTTTGACTGTACGACCCAACCGTGTACGACCTTGGTCTGTCTCTTTTACACTCGACTGTGTAGTTTTTGGTTTGGGTTCTTTTTTCCGTGACTCTGCCTTGGTGCCAGCAGTCTTAGGGAGAGTCGAAAGCGCTAGGAAATAGGAAATAGAACATAGAGATACAGGTTAGCGTTTCAAACCTACTCTCTCCAGTAATGGTTTATGTACCTGGTTCGCAATTCGTCTCTGGTTCTGCCTCCGCCTCCGCCTCCGCCTCTACCACACCACAGTGTGGCTCACATGGCATATCGTACGCGCCAGGGTCATTGACTACATCGTTGTCGGAACCTGAAGGTATCGTACCCGGCGAGCGAAGCGGGGACCCAGGCGAGTGACGAAGAGGAGAGGCTTCACTACGAGAGCTACTTCGAGGACTCAACTCCGTCTGAGCAAGTCGGTCGGTCAATTGTCCCATGATATCCAGCTCTATACGTGAAGACCATTTATGTTAGCATGTCTACACAGTGAGGAGAGGGGAGGAGGAGGGGGGAAGGGGCACCTTTCTCACCTTGTCTGTTTCCTGATCGTTGTATGGTTGGAGTAGAATACTCATCCACAGTGCGCGGCGCAGTTTCTTCACTGGACTCTATTCCTAGTCGTCTAAACTCCTATGTCAGTACTTCATAAACAACAATGACAAAAAGCAAAAGAATAAAAGAATAAAAGAATAAAAGAATCAAAGAATAAAAGAATCAAAGAATAAAAGAATCAAAGAATAAAAGAATCAAAGAATAAAAGAATCAAAGAATAAAAGAATCAAAGAATAAAAGAATCAAAGAATAAAAGAATAAAAGAATAAAAGAATAAAAGAATCAAAGAATAAAAGAATAAAAGAAGAGACGAAAAAAATAAAAGAGAGAGGAAGAAATAGACAACACTAGTCGAGTCTCCCTACACTTTTTCAGACAAATACTTATGTAGTTTAAGTATGTCATAGTCCAGCGTCAGTCCACCAGCAACTTGAATACCCACGCAACGGTCCAAAGGCAAGTACGTTTGGGCGTACGTCAGATGTTCCTTCCAAGCACTGGGTGGTAGCGGGGACCCCGGAGGAAGGTCACTATTCACAATGTACAGTTTAGCGTGAATGACCAAATGATGTTGGACGAGAAGAAAGAATTTACCTAAAGGCTGTAACCTGTATTGCCCGTTTAAGTGTCATGAAGCGTGTTTGTACTTCGCTACTCTCTAAAGGTGGAGGAGAAGACGTCATCGTGTAATGCAGCCTTTTGCTGTGCAACCTAGTCGCGAACCGTTTCTTTCAAATATACGTTTTAATATATACTTACTATTTTATTCCAATAGCTAGACAAAGTGACTTTGCAGGCCGTAGATACTAGACGTTATTCTTCTTCCTATGCTTCTACGAGCCGTTTCTAGAACCATCTAGTACACGTCAAAGACACAGTCGGGCACGATATACTAGGTAATATAATCACCCTTTAGTCTAGGAGCAATTATGGATGTGGATTCATTATATCGTACATACCACACATAGTATAAAAGGGTCAAGCGTGTAGATAACCCATTTAGTTACAAACGACAACAACAACGACGTCTGCAATCATACTAAAATGGGGTCCTCTACCCCATACCAAGATATTCGCAAAACAGAAACGACCGTTGTTGCGCCGGTTCAGACTATACTTTCGTCGCCTGCACCTTCACCTTCACCCGCGTCTGTACCCGTACGTTTTACGACAGGACGGCAACCGTCAACCAACGGCCGCTCACGGCGAGACCGACACGACCGTGAACAACCTCGTGAACAACCTCGTGAACAACCTCGTGAACAACCTCGTGAACAACCTCGTGAACAACCTCGTGAACAACCTTCGTCTCTCCCTCTCCCTTCGTCTCTCCCTCTCCCTTCGTCTCTCACGGTTACCACAGAACTCACGTTTTCTGTGTCGTTTACCGAGACGACATCGTTTTGGGAAGGCGTCACTGTGTGGAAGTGTACACTGAACGGCCCTAACACAACGAAGGAGGCACTCGGGTTTTCCAAGCAGGACGCGTATTCGTCTGCTAAAGCTGTACTTGTAAATCAGACGTATGATACGATTATCTCACTTAAAGAGAAATCATAGTCTTTAAACGTATGGCGTATGAATGTACAGGCTCTATGCAATGTCAGTCTCAAGTGACTCTAAAGGAATCGAAGCGCCCGATTGTACAGCGTAGATAGGAGTGCTATTCTTTGTCAAAGCCATCTGTATGTAATAGAAAATCATCGTCCAGCATAAAATATAAACGTAAACAGTCATTGTTGCCGATGTCGATTCCAAAATACGAACGACATGCTCTATTATGGCATCATAGGTCAAGGGAGTAGGAGGAGAAGTTGGCTGGCCTAAGGGTCCTCCGATCGTAAATGGAAGAATTATAGTTAAGAGACTTTTACTCACACCCAGTATCACAACAAAGCAACGTAGCCATTGTACGTAAACAACCGGCGATAAGTCGTATTTATTACCCAAAAGCGTGCGCATGGTCGTCAAGCTAGTATTTATTTTGTGCGTTGTGTATATATCGATGCCAAAAATACTTAGGAACAGGAGATAGGTAGGTATCAGTAATACAAACGAATCCAACAACCGCAGCGAATACCGTGCTCCGAGTGCCACTACACCCAAAATACATAGCCCAAACACAGCAAGACGGCCATACCGGATCCAGTCCTCGCTATGATGCGATATTAACATTTGCTTATATACATGGATCAGATGAATCATGGCAGTTAACAAAAGAAATACATCCTGAAGAAACAATGGTTGGAGGTAAAAGATGTATAGACGGACGGCGTCCACGATGATAGTGACCAAGCATAATGCTCCCAATATGTACATAACGCGTATCAAAGAATAAGGAGACACCAGTTGAATGTACCATGCCTCACTCCTCATTCGACGAAATGTAGAGACACGAATCCAGCCATGCCACACATAGGCTCCTGCAAATACTACAATGGAAACATAGAGTCCAGTGTAAATGAGACTCGCGAATTGCAAGATAGTCTCTAACATGATGACGCTTACGATTTTACACGAGAATATATGTTTTTTTTTTTAAAAAAATACGTATGTAAAAAAAAAAAAATACGATATGCGGGTTTTTTTTTTTAGCGACTATAAAACACACTTCGTTCACCCGATCCCCCCTGGTTATTCTAGCATTCGCTCTTCAGGCTGCTTTGCAACAAAAAAACAATGGCTGTGGATGCTCATACAGCTCTAGGCCAACTTTGCACAACGTTGACAGGGGTCCGCGGTGCTCAAAATTCACTGTCCGTAGCAAAAGCCACGGTGGAGGGAAACGGTGTTTCCGACAACATGTTTGCTTCATTGTTCCACTGTTTTAGTAAAAGAATCCAGTCAGCGTATGTACCCCTTCACGGTCTGGTTTTGTTTGCCCAAGCACTGGTCCACTATCGCGGCCTAAAAGAACTATACGTGCATCCTTGGGACACAGCCTTCAAGTATACACGCATGCCTCACCACTCCAAACTTCGACGTTTGAGCCAGTTTTCATCATGGCGGCCGGCCTCCGACCTACGTGGATCGCGTACATCGGATTTGGAAACAGCCAGCCTTCTTACTTCACCAACACAGTAGCTGTGTGTTTTTTTTTTAGTAGACGTTACCTAGAGAAAGAAGGCTTAGATAGAAAGAAATGGAAGTTCAAGTTTTTTTATGTGTCGCTTTCAGTTTACTCTTACTTTAGACAGTGCAAAGAAAGCCAGATCTGTAGACACTATCATGGCGTTTGATGAAGACGCCTATGGTGCCATTTTGCTTGTATTAAAGACTATCAATACCAAGCGCAATGATCCTATAGAATCCAACTGGATGTGGGACTATTTTGTCTCGCGTCCGACGTGTTCTTTCCAGGCATCTTCATTCCCATTGCTACTCCCTTCTGTCTTGGCATTCAAGTCAAAGCCAGATCCCCAAAGCCCAACCTACTGGGATGACTTACTGAAACGCGAACTAAAAGACGTGTTTGTTCCCGTACGAGTGATTCAAGACGTATTTGAAAACATCAAGACAGAGCCGTCTTCGACCCACCTTGGACCCGTTCGCTTGTTGCTAACGTGTGTGGGCGATACCGTCTGGTGGAAAGAACTCTGTAATACCTATGCGAAACTAGCATCGACACATGACATTAAAGTAAAGACCCTTCCTACACCTAAGGAATGGCTTCTTGTATTGAAAGAGGCCATGGCGTATTGTAAATACAACGCCATAGTCTTTATTCTCCGAGCGTTGACGAATGACGGCGGTCGTGATTGGGATGAACTTCTTTTCGAGGACCTGGCTGAAATGGATGAGCTCGGGGTGGTGGGAAGGAAAGGAAAACCTATCGTGTGGAGCAAGCTGCATGTTGACGTCATCACTATGTTGAACGCATTCTTAACGGCCAACGGTTCCTTAGACGAGTACGATGTGCACAACCATGATAAAATTGTTGCATTGTTAGAAGAAGTTGATAGAACACTCTGGTGGGATATGATTGAAGATGAATTTTGTCTAACAGTGAATGAAACAGTAGGCGAGTGGTACGAGCTGGTAAATGAACTACCCTCTCCTGAAGAATGGATTGCTATCTTAAGGGCCGCCTATACTAGGAGCGGTCGTCCTAGATACATGTACAAAAATGGATACTTTTAATCGTAGCGTACAAAAATGGGTTCGCTTTTTTTTTTTTCCGTCATGTACTCAATACGAGGTTGTACTTCTTTGTCCAGTGTTTCCTTTTTCGATTATATCGTACCTCCCAGTGTACACTAGTATATAAGGGAGGGCGACTCTTTTCCTCAACAAGTGTAGGGGGTAACAAGTCATGTCAACCGAGTGCTCAGAGTGCTTTGTTTGTTCCCAAGAAGAGCCACATTCCTTCTTGCTGATTTCACCGTGTAAGTGCTGCACAGCGCATCGAACGTGTTGGACTACCTGGGTAGTCCATTACTCGAAAAAACCGTCTCATTGTCCGACCTGTGACGTACCGTGGCAAGTCCCTCTACCGCGCGTTTATCACTACAGACACTGGGTCCTCTATAAATGCCCTCTACTATTTATAGTGTGGTTTATTATAGTTTCAAGTATCTACGGCTTGGCTCTGGTCTATCTATTGAAACAAATTGACCGTCCCTCTGTCTCGTTTGCGCAAGCCCGGCTTTATAACCGCATTGCTCTGAGTATTAGCGCTGTATACTTGGCACATGGTTTTTTGCTGATTGTGGTCGTATTCAGCCTGACACACTATTACACCCGTCGAGTGTCGCCAAGAACACCACGATGAGTTCCGACCTCCCCAGCAAGCGCCTTACCTGTGGCGAACGCGTACTGGACCTTATTGATAACTCGTACATGGGGTACCGTTTAGGTTCGTACGCTATTGGCCTGGGACTGGTTGCCACTGTAGTGTTAGGTATAACGGTTGCTCTCCAAGTGGTGTTGAGACTACGTGCTCAAAGTTATTTCGCGGACTGGGACATAACCACCGCTGCCGACACGCACCCTTTGACCTTGGCATGGGCGCAGCAACAGCAAGTAATTATGGCTCGCTGGGCCAACGACACTGGGCCACGGACTCTTCGTGCAGACGTTACACGCGAACGAGAAGAGCGAGATGAAGTGGACGACTCAACGACCTATACCTGGGTGGCTCGACGGTCCGTTTTTCCGGTGTTAGAAAATGCGACCATTTCACCCGTTGACCTTACCAGTCCCAATCCCTTATACGCTTACTACGCTCGCCAAACGAGCAAAGACGACACAGTACTGTGGACCCGGGTTTTACAGCACGAACAACTTATTGAGGACGTATTGACCTATATAAATTCACCCACCGGCATGCGACGGGAGCTCTGGATAGACCAGTGGACATCGTCTCCAGCCACCGCCACCGAGACACTTTACGCCCCGGGTCTAACACGCGTGATCCAAGCGGTGACCCAGTTTTTCGCGGACAGTGGTCCCTACTATGATTGGGTGAACTGGATCCGAAACATAGGGCCTTCAAGTGTATCACTAGCTGATCTAGTCCCATCGACTGCATTAGTGGGAGGCAATGTGATTGTTGGTGTTCATACTATTCTGGTACGCCCGTTTCAACCGGGCGTGTTGGCGTGCCAATGGACAGGGTCTGTCCAGGATGCGTACCGCGCCTATCTGACGGGTGATTTTTCAGCAATGGGTAATAGCGCGTGTCGAGATGTCTGGGAGTCCCCCTCGGGACTGATCGCACTGGACTCGACCCTTGGTGCAGCTATTCTAACACTGGGCGCCGCGCCAGACGTGGAAATCGCCGTTCTTACCGCTTTATTTACAGTTATTCCACGTTTCAGCGACATTTGTTTATGGGACGATAGAGAAGTCAGGGGTCAGATTGAGGTGATACTAGCCTTGACAGACCCGCAATGGGCGACTCTCCGTCAGGGAATATGCGCGTATATGCGAAAGTGGAATCAACGTGATCCTGTACCTCCCGACGTGGGTCTGCGGCGTTTCTGTAGCGGACCTGGGTCCAATGATGTGAATGGGACATTGCCGTTTTCTCTTCCTGAGTGGTCTGGACAGCAGGAAGAACTTGGACTATTAGACCCGCCTGAACGGTCATGGACCTGGACAATGGCTGCCTTCACGGCAGCTACCTACTCGGCATCAGCCTGCCAGGAAGCTATACAATGTATCTCGCGCGCGGCGACCGTCTACACATTTCACAAAGACGTCGATCTTCCCCCTCCTATGTCGGCATGTCCCAATGTCTCGCCATCCGCCCGTGATGCGCTTAAAGAATTTGCCAACCAACACGCATTAGCGTTTCAAGCAAGTGCGCTATTTCAATGGAGACAAACGACGCCGGGATTCTCTGCCGTGTTTAACGGCACGAGCTACCATCGGCTGATTCATACAGTGTTCCCATTCTCATCAAGCCAGCCTGGGCTAGCGGCTTTCTCGCTTGTGGCGTCTAATCCGTCCATGCCCCTCCAGCGCGTTCCCGGTGCGTTGTCGCGAGCCGACCCTGCGGCCAGTGTAACTCGCAGAAATGAGCGTGGACCGTATTTATATCTCTTAAACGATGCTCTACTCACTGAGCCCCTTCCAGCCCCTTCTTTTTCATTGAGACGTCTAACCCTGTCACAGCGCCAAGCGTTACGTGCTTGGATATTGGACTCCATTGCAGCATCTACACTGGACCCTTGGACTCAGTTTTTCACGGCCTCTGTTGCATCTGGATGTATACCTGGTCCTTTATGCAGCGTTTTTCGCTTTTTCACTGACCCGAACGCAACCGTGGCCGCTACCGACCCACGTCCTGTTATCTGGCCTTTGCTAGAATATGCGTTTGTGGAGCCAGTGACCATTGGCAACCTACCTACTCCACCTCCAACAACTCTAACTCCTCTTCAGCGCCAGAAGTTCACGGACTATCTATTGGATGCCTATTATGTATCACGGCTCCCACGCACATCTTCACCGTGGGCTGTTCATAACCCATACAGCTGGTTGCTGGGCTCATCTCCTGACCCCTGGGCACAACGGTGGGCGGCCGCTCTTAATCAAACAGCGTCGTTCCCAACGCCTGTTCAAATCGGTCTTTTGGATGTTAATCTGGGTCCGGTCGTCGCTCAAATTCGCGCCAGTAGTCTATTAATGTTTTACGCGGCCGCCGATAACCAACCTGAGACATCGAGGGATCAATGGAAAGATATGTGGACAGGGTTGATCTGGACAGAGACCCGTCGAGAACGTCTCAATGATCGACTAACTCGACGCACTTTAAGCACGAAGAACGCCTGTACCTCTACTCGTGACGACCTGGCGCAAGTATGTGAATGCCAAGATCGGCCCGCGTTCATTGACATGGATTTGCAAACGGGCTGGGTAGCAAACACATCCCTCTGTGTAACGTACTCGGTGGTATGGGACAGCCAACTTCGTTCTGCATTTGCCGCCACTCCTCCTATGGGTCTATCGTCGTTCCTGGACATAGACACGGTAACTACGCCCTCAACTATTGCCCAAAACAAATATACAACTAAACAGGAACAGGATGCTACATTGATCAACAGTACCCTTGTACCACTGTGTATCATCATAGCTGTACTTTACCTAGCCGCCATCCTATTTGCAGTGGCATGGTGGATTCGCCGTCGCCGTGTATTTGCAATAGAAAGCCGAATGGAGCTGGTGAACGATCCGTTTCGAGAACGGGTTGTAGATCGTGTTACTGTTTTGTAGTCGTACGCTACGTACAAGTTGTACACTTAGCTTTAAATAGACTGGGTCCAGATCGACAACGACGGAGCGTTCGCTCCATTACTGTATACTACCAAATCTGGCTTATCGTCTTTATTCACATCGGCTGCAAAAAACTTTCCAGCATTGGTCGATGCGATTCGATATATGTACGCCGTCCATAGAATGTCTGGTCCCCCCCACTCCGATGGATGTACCTCCAGCTGAATTACATAGACATTCGTAAATCGCCCATCATCATCACTGGCAACCACTACATAGTCATCGTCCTCTCCGTCGTTGTCAATATCTATACGCTGGATACTAGTAAACCACCGCTGGACGGGTGCTATACTGTTAAGACTGAAAAAGGAATGCGTATATCGTAAAGCGAAGCTAGGTCCAGTGGATGCTGCACCATACATACGTATTGAAAAAACCAGTAATCTCCAACCACGTCTTGGCAAGAATACGATATCTTTTACACCGTCCTTGTCTACATCTGCAATCGTAAATGCGTCACAAGACTGCATGCCTGAAATGGAGGGGTACACCACCACCACCCATTGTTTCCATTGTAGTTGAGTTCCACTGCGTTGTTGATGAAGAAATACAAACCTTGATGTTTGACTGTCAAAACATACAATATCCAAAAGCCCATCGGAATCAATATCCGCAAGTTCAATCTGGGTACACTCTAATTCAGTATCAATAGGTATAGCATCTTCAAAGGCAAATGCATGGGGTCCAGATGAAAATATAGTCGTAGGTGTTTGCAGTCCACGGTTTCTGCACCAAATTAAAATGTGCCGATACGTTCTCTGTGTAGGCACGACCATTCTCGAAGAAAGGACCACATCTTGATACCCATCACCATCCACGTCACCGATTGCAACCATTCTTTCAGAGATAAAATTAGGGTCGGCGAAGGGGTAGGAACTTGAAAGGTCATTGAACCCTGTTGCTAGGTATTGAAAACGAAAGATGCGCGCAGGTTGTATAACATAACTGCTAGGATCAGAAATTTGATTATACCATCCTAGTGATCTCGAACGAACAACCAGTATGTCATCAAGACCATCGTTATCTAAATCACCTGAGCGGTACCCTACAATACGGGAATGAACTGGGTTGACCAGCAGCGGCAAATAAAAGAGTGCAGCCCGTGCTGCGGACAATTCATTGAGAGGCGTATCAAAGGACCACTCCACGTTATAACTAGACGGATGCTCGGGAACGAAGACTTGAAAGCGAGTGGTTGTTGTAAATGAACGAAAAGAAGTGGCCATGCGGCGCGGGCAAAATGCACACTCAGGTAAATGCCAGCTATCAAACGCCGATCTTGCCTTAAATCGGCTAAACATGACGGCATTGCATGCCTGAGCATTACACTCTAGACGTACAGGAGCGATAAGACGGAACACAGGCGGTCTATGTTGAACATACGAGAAGGCAACATCTATGGGATTGCCAACAATCACCCCCGTTTGTCCAGATGGCATTCGTAGAGTTGTAGGAACGTACGAATAGGGTGGTATTGATACTTCTGTGGATTTGGAAAATGTAGCACCACAGTCAGTGGTATAATAGCCTACACGGCACCCTGCACACCTGGTCGCGGGGTCAAATCCCGCAGAAGAACACGCACAGGTTCCATCGCCAGCCACGCCGTCTCGACAACTGCTTTCGTTATAGCATAGTAAGCACTGCGTACAAGTGGATCCATAGTATCCATCTCTACATTCGGTACAGCGGCTGGTTAAGTCGAACCCAGGAGCGGAACAGGTGCATGAACCGTCTCCCGTATAGCCATCTTGGCATTCACCGCCGTTTGAACAGGCTGCACACTGTGTACATGCAGATCCAAAGTAGCCCGGCAGACAAGAGGCACACCGATCACTCGGATTCAACCCCGAATGAGCACACGTACATAACCCATTGCCACTGATTCCGTCGCGACAGGTGCCATTATTCTGACAAGGATCACACTTTGTACATGTTGTACCATAGTGGTCTGACACACAGGTCGTGCAGCGTGTATTTGGATTGTAATTTGCTCCAGAACAGATACACGAACCATCTTGAGTCCATCCCGCCTTGCACGTCCCACCCTTTGCACATGCACTACAGGGCTCGCAGTTGGAGCCGAAGTGGTTGGGAAGGCAGTCACTGCATTGGACAGTTGTTGTTGGATTCCATCCAGTAGTACATGTACACTCGCCATCGCCTGTGTATCCTTCATTGCACGTTCCAGTCGGGAAGTCAGGATGGCTACATGAGGAGCACCACCGACATGTTGGACCGAACCGTCCCGGTGGACATACGCCCTTATCGGCTTGCGCGACTACCCATGTATTAGGATAGCCAGCAAGGATGTTACGTGAAGCCCAGACACCCACTCGTTGGGTTGCAATGGTTACATTGTGACTGGCTCCAATCGCTAGTTGAGCCTGGGCTTGACCTGCGAGTAAGCCGGATCCCGGTCCCTCGCCGGCTACAAGCGTCAAAGTATACTCGCGTCCCGCGTATGCAACTACCTGGACAGCGACGGGTAAGAGTGGCTGGCTGTCATCAGTGGACTGTGCAGGGCGCGTAGTGAGTCGGGCCGTGGATATACTCGACAGCCATGCGAAGGGCGGCGAGGTCTGCCAGGCAGACGGTGGCACTGCTTGCCACGCGACATCGCGTGCCGCCGTCACGACTGTCGGCCATGCACTGATAAAGTGCTGGCTTGCCCCTGTAGTGTCAGCGCTTAAACTGACATACGGCTGAGGATGCAAGGGTGCACTCCCCAAGGCGTACATGTGTACAGTATCCGCGACGGTATCCTCTAGACGCTGCTGGATCCCTAGCCACATGGCAGGGTGGGCGACAGGGGCTGATGCCGCTGAACTGCCGATCAGAACAGCCATAGGTCCTGTTCGCCACTGGTCAAACCACGCACGCAGTGTGGTATCATCGACTTGCGCAAGAACACCGTATTCCATAGTGACGGTTCGTGGACTACCGTCCTCTTTTCCTCCCACTCCCACCGATGCCGGGAGATAGCGTGGCGAATACTGGCCTGCACGGAGCCCCCTACCGTCCGGCGTCCCATTGGCTACAAGCCAGTCACGTAACCGGGAACGAATCGCTACCAAGACTTCAGCGACCGGATGGGGCGCGACACGGGTCCCACTGAGAGCGACGGCATACCATTGAGGTTCTGTGGGGTATGTGGGTCCATGGCCCCATGTCGGTACAGTGACCTGGTGCCAATGGATCCCAACACCATAGAGTCCCAATGTAATAGGTAGGCGACGCGAGGATAGACTGTGTCGGATGTAGTCATGCACGCTTGTCCATGTCACGTCACGTTGAGCCCAAAAGACAGACGTGGCGGTGGTTCCTTGGAGGACCCCCGGTGCATCGTCGGTGATGGACTGACTTGAGCGGTCCAGTGCAGTCTCCAAGCGGATACGGACCCGGGTCCATGCAAGCGATGCATGCACTTCAGGGAGATTGAACTGTACATCCATGATGTCTGTTCGCCCTTCAGCCGCGACATCCTCCCAGCCAATGATATGTGCCAAATGCGTCGATACGAGACGACGGACATCGCGGCCATGCAACCAGCTTAATTGATACAGATGCAGACCTGCCACACGCTGGCTATCCCATCGTTCGCCGTGTAAGAAGGAATGCTTGAGCTGTTTGCCAGAGGAAGACGGTGCGTCGGTGATCGGGACGCCAAGTGCCAGACCGACAGATGGAGAGGATAGAGACCCGTGCGGCCAGGCGCGCACACGCGATGGTGCACGTGCTTCTGCAAGAGTAGGTATCTGCAAGATCTTTTTCACACTGATGCGTCGCACTGTGAGCGTTCGTGTTTCGGTTGAAAAGTGCCGTTGCAGCCATTCGAGCCGTTGCAGTCGTTGCTCCAAGATGGCAGCGGCTTTGGTAACGGCGAGGTACTGCTGAACCACACTTTGGTCATTCAGTGTGCGGGAGGATAGTGAAGGACAGCAGCTCAATGCCGACGTGACACGCATGTCCATATCTCTTGCCAATGCATCGCGTTTGTGTTCCCAGGTTTGCGCAAACCCCAGCGCGCCGCAGGCGACCGAGCAGACCTGGTCCAGAATCTGTGTATGTGTATCCGTGTCTATGAGTGCGAGACGCGGGCTCACATCCATGGCTCGACATCCGTTACACGGAGAGCGTGTATATAAGTCATGGAGTGTTGTACAGGACAGCAGCGGCGCTGAGGGTGTGCACCCACGACGGGCATCAGCGCCAACACTGGTTACGACCAGGGCCGCAAGCCAGAAAACAATGCGTAGAGTCATTGTTTTTTGTTTTTTGTTTTTTGTTTTACATAGTAGTTCAGAAACCTAACCACCCGACACGTCTGTCCTTAAAGGGAGGAGTCTCCCACTGTGGTCCTAAAAAAATATTTTTTTTTTTACCTACAAATGAACACCTGCTGAGTGTTCGACCTACCGCCTAAAAAAAAAAAACAAAAAACAAGCTACAGTGCACCAAGAGAGTCAAGGCTGATACTTTCAGTAGCCCCCTCTAGAGTATACCACAGTGTGTCACAGTCGGGGGTATATATAGGATCTCGGTTGGACCCGTACATGCGCCAGAATGGACTGAGCCAGTCACGGATGACCAGTGATCCCGGAATTAATTGACCGTTCGCCTGCAGTTGAAAGTAAGTTTGCATCTTATGAGTGTAGAAGTGATGGGCGAGTTGACGAAGGCGGCATTGTCTATTGGAATTCGGCAAAATCGTCTGCACAGTAATCGCAGCGGTACGGTTGGCGTGCAATACATCATGCGTCATAAAGTACGTTTCTGGCGAGAAATTTTTGGGAATGGATGGAAGATACCTGGTTCTATAGCTAATAGCGCCGTCCTTTGCAGTGTGCTTGGTTTTCTGGACAATCAGATCGTTGTAGGGTGTCCAGTTGAGCAAGGTTACAAAATCGACATGTGAACACACGTCCATATGGATAGGCCCGTCGTGTCCCTCTGACTGAGTGTCTTTCCACGCAACCGGAACGGCCAGTTGCCATTGAATCTGATCGTAGTATTGCGGTTGGATTCGGTAAGTTGCATAGTCCGCCTTCGCATGGCCATAGTGCTTACTATAACTACGAACAACATCCGGTTGGTAGGGATACCCACCCCACTCTGGCCGAAGTACACGGGGAAGGTCCGGTTGAGAGTCTGGAAATAAAACCCTATGGAGCAAGCGGTTGAACCCGACCATTGTTTTCCCGCCTTTACTGACGTCGCATGTCAATGCATAGTCCGTCCGTCCATGCTGTGCATGAAGAAGATGGACAGGAAATGCCTCAGGCAATGCACGACCTTCAGAGACGGGCACGTTGGGCAGTGTCAACGGTTTCCAAACCGTCGAGACGCCGTCTTTCACTAGAGCGTGGCCCGTATAAACAGACTGGGTTTTCCCCTCTTCCCAGTGACGCGGATCTGGACTAAGACCTCGGTATGTTCCACTGAAAGGACACTTAATTTCGACCAGCCAACGGTCTAAAAACACAGGTACGGTACTCCCAGTCGGCGTATAGAACAACGTCACTACACCGTCAGGTGAGGCCGCCATATATGGAGTAATTGGGTCAACGTGCACGCCCTGTGTACGTACGTGAATATGGTACCCCTGGCTCTCTGGGTACTGAGCCGCCAGCCATTGTTGATACAGCCGCATCGCATACTCTTCGTAGTAGTTACCGTACGCCGTGGGAGCATTTCCTTTGAATTGCGACCAGAGTTTACTGACAAGCAAGTCGGCGTCCTCGTTGACATTGTAAGGATTGCTGTTATTCAGCCCCGGAACAAACGTGGCAGTCATCCGGACATGACGACCCACAAGCCATGTGTTACCTTTTTGTTCCTGGGTATACAGCTGCAACAGGTGGTTGAGAAACTCGCGCGATCCAGGTATACAATGGGAATACAGAGCCTGACTTAGCGCCGACTCGTTCACATAGTGCATAGCTACCACTGGCTCCTCCACATTCAGAGCGTTTTCGATACGAATGACGGTCTGCTTATGGTAACTGAACGCTTCAGTGGGCGACACTGGAACAAACGACAGGGCATTGGGATTTTCAACGGCCGGCTCGGGTGTTAACGTCAGGTGGGATAGCGGTGGAACCAGACTATAGCGCATCTCATCTCGGCCCACGGGAGTTTCATGTTCGCTACCAGGCGGCTGTAGCACGTAACGACGAAGACGACCAATGAATGCCAGCTTCTCATCTAAAAAGTCTCTCCACGATCGGCTTCCCCAGCTCAAGGAGCAAATGGACGGACGTGGTCGCGCCGGATCAGGTGGCTGGAATCCAAGCGGAGTATAAGCATCCGTGTTCAAAAACTCCTTGTAGACATCTCCACCCCCTCCCCCTCTACTCGAGCATTGGCTTCGTAGGGAAAGATCCACCTCCGGTCGTCCCCGATCTGCCCACCATTGTACCTGGTCCTCTACAGACCAACGTGTATTGAGAGGCTGACGCAGAACACGCGTGCGGAACTGACCTAGCACTACATCAAACGAAGCAGTAGGGTCTCGGTCACGTAGAGAACGAAACACTCGCAGTCCTTCGCGCGCGTTCCTTGGTACCTGCTTGGGATTGGCTTTCTGCAAAAACTCGGTGGTAGCGTGGCTGTCTCTCACCGACGTGTGAAAGAGATCTACACCGGCCGCATTTAAATAGGTATTCATACACACACCCTCCTCGCCGTAGACCGCAAGATCATGTACACGTTGGTTGGGGTCATAGATAGCGATCGCTCCGTTGTTCAAGTACAGGGATCGCCAATTCAGCCGCTTGGCAAGCCACCCTGGGTGTTGCTCTGTGTCACGGACCAGGTCAGGCATCCAATTCAAAAGCCACGCCGAACATACATAGACTTCAGTCTCGTCGCGCCAGCTACTCTTATGGTCTGTATGCCACCGTTGAAAGGCTTCCGCATCCATCGTGCTTACATCGTACACTGCTCGAGTCGCGGCAAGTGCAGCCTTTTGCCGTTCGGTAGCCAAGGCTTTGTTTTTAGAATAGAATTCAGAGGCATACAGTGTGTGAGCTGTCTGGAGACCCACTTTAACCATAGCCACATTGTGGTGGTGGCATACGGGGGGTCCCCAGTAGTAGGGTAACTCCTCCTCTGTATCTGACGCGGACATTGTGTTATATACTTTTTAATCTGACTCTCTGGGTCTGTCTTTATATAGAGGGTACTCTACGATTAAAAAAAAAAAGAGCATATCGTCTTTGTATAATAGGGGAGTCAGGGGAATCGCTATGTCCCATCACACGTTAGGACATCGTCCATAACATCCTGGGCATACAATGATATGCGGTCCGAGTCCACCATTGCATGCACACGTCTGTATTCCAAGAATGTCGGTCACATTCTAGTATGCTTATGCTGTTCCTTCCAACCCATCTGTATTACATTGCCTTAGTTACATGTATATCGTGCACGTTTACGTTTACATAGACAGACAAAGACTGTCGTAGTGTTCAATTAGACTTTTTTTTTTTTTTTCGTATATAAGTAAAAGGTACGTTTGTCTTCTTGAAAAGTGTGTTTATTCCTTGCCTTTGGCGCGCACAGCGCCTTCAGCTATATCCAAAGCCACCTCCAACGGTAGCAAAGACCAAGGTATCCATCGTAGAGCATCGGGATTCTGGCGCACGGCGATATGACATACACTGGTATCCTTATTAGACGATGGCACGTACTTAAGCAGCTCCCCTCGTCGTTGCACACCTGCTAAGCACACTGCATAACTTCGTTTCTGTCGAGGCAAGTATGCAAACAAAGTGGGATCTTGTTGCAACGCCACATGAATCAAGTCGTCGGTAAGATGCACATCAGGAACCAGAAACAACGCCTCGCATGTCTGTGTCACTGCCATCAGGAACACTTCAGGCGTATGATAGCGCGTGTCTATGTGACGGAGCAGCAGGCCGTCAAAGGACAGTAGTTTTAGAAAGACAGGCTCTGTCTGTAGGTTGTGAGGGAGATCGACAATGCTTGCTCGGTCACGGCGAATGGCATCCATGCATACCTCCAGCGTCCGCGACGGCACAGGCATATAGCTCAGTAATGTTTGTTTATCGCGACCCCATGTCCCGTCAGCGTTAGCTTGTGTATACTTGCTTTGTAGGGCAATCAGACAAATAGCTGGAGTGCGTGTAGTCTCTGGAAACGTGTGTAGCGCATCCAGTCCTGCGTTGGCGGCCACACGACAGAGAGAAAGCGTCCACATAGACTTGGGTATGTACTTGTACGCATGTGGAGTATTCAGTAAGGCAGTATAACATAATCTGGGTGTACCTAGGAACCCACGGGTGACATGGTCTCCCAAAAAGAGTCGGAGGTCGGGCATGCCTAGAAAACCATTAAATACTTTCATATACTGAAGTGCTAGCCCGTTGTTGTGTAATGCAATGTGAGCCGTCTCCACTGTACGCATCTCCTCCGGGACATACTCTAAAGCCAAACCGTTGTGTCGGACAGCTGCTTGACACAGCGACTCAGTCCGGTCCTGGCGGGGGACATATTGAAGGTTTAACCCATTGGCCTTGACCGCCTCGTAATAAATCGTAGCTCGGGATCCGTCCAAAAACGCGGTAGGTAGCGATGCAAGGCTAAGGTGATCGTCGCGAATAGCACGACATACTAACCAAACAAGTTCATCGTTTAAATGCTCCGGCAAAGGCGCAGTTTCAAAGACCGCCTTCCAATGGTGCAAGCGAGCGTTCAGAACTACAGAAGGAAACACTGCAGCAACACACGGGATAGTTACATGTAATAGGTCTACAGGGATATACCGACGTGCGTGAACTTGAAGACTTGGCACCTTGGACATTGTAGTCATAAAACCATTAATTTAACAACAAGTAAAGAAACGCTAACTAGTGATCAACAGTGTACAAGACTGAAAGAATCTAACTCTTGCTGAAATAATCTAAGAATAGGCGACTAGAGCGACTAGAAGCTCCTACAAACATAAACAAAACGTAACGACTTTTGTACCTACCTCGCGGTCAGCATATCGTGTAATTGTAGGTCACGTCACATTTTTGGATGACGATATGTCTTTTTTTTTTTTTTTTCGTATATAAGTAAAAGTGGTCTTTTTTTTTTTTTGTTTTGTTTTTTTTTTTTTTTTTTTTTTTTTGCCTGAGATTTTTTTTTTTGAAAATGGTGTTTTTTTTAAATTGTTTTTTTTAACACAGGAGGTTACGCGCGCTTGCGCAAGAGACAGCCATGTTATAACGGGGTAGGTGTTTTGCATGTATTTTTGTTTTTTTGTTTTTTTTTGGGTTTTTTTGTATTTTAATTTTTGTTTTTTTTTTTTTTGTCTGT
>Ga0136559_1000246_pt1 | contig 18563 bp, 18 predicted proteins | sample AntRauMeHopE1496_FD_104633 | JGI IMG/M metagenome (GOLD analysis project Ga0136559, IMG submission 104633) | Saline lake microbial communities from Rauer Islands, Antarctica - Metagenome Hop E1 #496 | ecosystem: Environmental > Aquatic > Non-marine Saline and Alkaline > Saline | place... | reverse complement strand
CTTTTTTCGAGACAAAGTGTACCGTTTTGAACCTGGGAGTTTAAAAACCCTAGTGCCCGGATTGCGTAAAAGTGTAGACGGCGACATATCATTACAGGTAGCAAAAAAAATAACATTGCCAGCGAGGTTGTCCTACATAAACAATATGGTTGTGCTAGATATTCCAGCAAGTGAGCTCAATGCATATCTAGACTTTTCGCAGGTGAGGTAGCACGTTTTTAAACAGCTATTACACCAGCATGTCTGCCGGGAAGAGGTATTTTATGTTTTCGTAGGACATTTTAAGCGCGTTTACAGCGTCCTCTTTAGAAAGCCAGATGGCTTGCTCTATGCCCTCATTTTCTTGAGGCATTAACAAACCTGCATGATCCGTGCTCATTATATACCAGTGCGTGAGCTTGATCTTCGTGTTTTCTTTCCAGTCAAAAATATGGTAAGTAGCACCTAGATATCTATTTATAACAAGGTCTTGCACGCCGGTTTCTTCCATGGTCTCCCTTACCGCAGCCTCTGCGACGGTTTCATTTTTGTCCATTTTACCTTTAGGAAGATCCCATTTACCATTGCGGTGTATAAAAAGATACTCTTGTTTATCATTAATCACAAGACCACCTGCGGCTATAACAAGGGGCAGTTTATTATGTAAATGCTTCAATAACTTCTTATGAGACCTGCCGTACAACAACACTCGCTCGAGCTTGCCTTTTTTTATTTTACGAATTATTTTCGGAAGATCGACCTTTTTGAGACTGAACACATCATAGTCTGGAAAAGCATCTTTATCTGAGGTAACGATTATGGCTACTTCTTTAACAAAAACTTTATACATTTGCGACATGGTTAGAGATAGAGATACGGCAATTAAAACGGCAGAATTATTATTGCAAATTAAAGCAATTAAATTGCAACCACAACAACCTTTTACATGGGCAAGTGGTTGGAGTTCTCCTATTTATTGCGATAATAGGGTCACGCTGTCCTACCCGACCATAAGAAACTACCTGCGTGAGCAGCTTGCAAACCGTATAGAAGATCTTTACGGAAAACCAGATGTTATTGCTGGTGTTGCCACTGGAGCAATAGGCATAGGTATGCTCGTCGCAGACTATTTAAAACTACCTTTTGTTTATGTAAGACCAGAGACCAAAAAACACGGCCGCATGAACCAGGTAGAGGGCCACCTAGAAAAAGGGCAAAAAGTCGTGGTCATAGAAGACCTTATAAGTACAGGAAATAGTAGCCTAAACGCGGTTGCGGCACTTAAGGAAGCAGGTGCAGAGGTTAAGGGAATGCTCGCATTGTTCTCATACGGTTTTGACGACGCCGTGGCAAATTTTAAGGCACACAACGTGGAACTTACCACACTAAGCGACTATGAGCACCTTATTTTACAAGCGCGCAGCACGGGTTACTTAAACGAGGTCGAAATAACGTTACTCAAAAGCTGGAGAGAACACCCCAGCACATGGAGCGCATCTTAAATAACACACAATGAATTTAGCAAGCAGACAGGTCAGCACCTCAAAATCAGCAGAAGAACTCTATAATTTCCTTATGCAGGTTGAACATTTTAAGCAACTTATGCCCGAAGACACAAAATTTGAGGTTCAGGGTACAGATACATTTCTTTTTGGCCTTAAAGGCCTGCCTGAGATAAAATTAGGCTTGCAAGAAAGCACGCCATACAGCAAGGTCGTGCTGGGCTCTACGAGTGACAAACTAGCGTTCACGCTTACTTGTGAAATCATAGCTCAGGAATCTGGTGCGCACGCACAACTACATTTTAACGGTGAGTTTAACGCCATGATGGGCATGATGATAAAAGGCCCTATAAGCAAGTTTTTAGAACAGCTCGCAAACGGTCTAGAAAAAATCTAATAGAGCCACTGCACTTCTTTAAGCTCATAAGCATGAAGCAAGTCACTATGCTCCAGCAGCAATTTGCCATCGTTCTGAACACCGCGCACCGTCGCGTTTACTAGCTTGTGGTCTATTCTAAAAGGCACATTTTTATCTAGCTTGTAAAAGTATTTAATATATTGCGCGTCGAGCACATCCAGCCGGTTATAACAACGTTCAAAATGTTCTAAAAAAGAGTCGAGTAGCATCTCAAGATCCTGAGCGTTTCCTGTAATTTGTTTGAGTGATATGGCTTTGGGGGCATGCGTAAATACTGTTTGATTAACGTTGAGCCCGATTCCTATAATCGCATGGTCTTTTTTTGCGCCCTTAAAAATAGTTTCTACCAGTATGCCAGCAAGTTTGTGATTAACTGACAGTATGTCGTTAGGCCATTTAATTTTTGCAGCAACGTTTAAACGTTCTTGCAACCAGGTCACCAGCGCAACACTTACCAGTTTATTTAAAGAGAACAAGGATTCAAACCGGTCCAAATCTGTAATTAAAATACTGAACGTCAGGTTTTTATATGCTTCACTTTCCCATCTTGTCCCACGTTGTCCTTTACCGTGTGTTTGGGTATGTGTGAAGAGTGCTGTAAGGTTAGGGAGTTCGCTTTCGCGAAAGCGTACTTTTAAATCCTCATTAGTGGAGGCACTGGCATGTAATTTGACTAATTTCACTGTGCATATTTATTGGCGAGTTTAAGACAAATTTCAACAGTCTACCATTAAAAAGCAATAAATTTGTAAACGTAAAAAACCATGAATGATTAAAAATCAAGTTTCTCCTGACGCTCTTGTGTCACAGATTATTGCCGGAATAGAAGATGTTAAAGGTAATGACATTACCATTTTGGACCTCAGAACCATAGAAAACACCGTTACCAGTTATTTTATTATTTGCAACGGAACCTCTAACACGCAAGTAAAAGCAATTGTTAGCGCAGTACAACGCAGTGTGAGTAAAGCACTTAAAGAAAATGCGTGGCATGTCGAAGGAAATGAGCAAGCAGAATGGGTTTTACTCGACTACGTAGACGTGGTAGTGCACGTTTTTCAAAAACACGTGCGTGCATATTACGACCTAGAAGGATTATGGGGCGATGCAAAAACTACCGTCATAGAATCTACTTACTAAAACTTAGAACAAACATACATGTCTGAAGACAAAAACACCCCGCCGAAATCTAATAAACCCAACCTGCCAGGAGGAATGAAACCCGCATTTAATGTGTGGTGGATCATTGTGCCACTTCTTATGGTTTTTATAGCTTTCACTTATTTTTCTAGCTCTATATCATCGCCTAGTGAGCTCAACACCACAGACTTTAATCGTATTCTGGAATCTGGTGACGTGCGAGAGGTAGAGGTTGTAACAAACCGTAAAATAGCAAAAATATATCTTAAAGACGAGGCGCTTAGACTCGATAAATATAGAAAATCTATTAAAGAAGGTGCTATCGCAAACAAAGAGCTGCCTGAGTTCACTTATGAATTTGGCGATGCAAAACTATTTGAAGAGAAACTATTACAAACCATAACAAGTAAAAACCTAGATGCCGAACCCGTATTTAATGCCGAAAAAGAAGACTGGACATCCTATTTAGGGACTTTACTACCCTTTATCATACTCATAGGTATATGGATATACCTGATGAGACGTATGAGTGGCGGCGGCGCTGGCGGAGGCGGTCAGATTTTTAACATAGGAAAATCTAAGGCAAAGCTTTTTGACCAAAAGACGGATGTAAAAACAACCTTCAAAGACGTTGCAGGCCTAGAAGGTGCAAAAGAAGAGATTCAGGAAATCGTAGATTTTCTCAAGAATCCAGAAAAATACACAGATTTAGGCGGAAAAATTCCTAAAGGTGCACTGCTCGTAGGTTCCCCGGGAACTGGTAAAACCCTGCTTGCAAAAGCAGTAGCAGGTGAGGCAAAGGTTCCCTTTTTCTCGTTGAGTGGTTCTGACTTTGTAGAAATGTTTGTAGGCGTAGGCGCGAGCCGTGTACGCGATTTGTTCAAACAAGCCAAAGAAAAATCACCATCTATTATCTTTATAGATGAAATAGATGCCATAGGACGTGCACGTGGCAAATCTAACATGTCAGGGTCCAATGATGAGCGTGAGAACACGCTCAACCAGTTACTTACAGAGATGGACGGTTTCGGTACAAATACTAACGTGATCGTACTTGCTGCCACAAACCGAGCAGATATACTTGATAAAGCCTTAATGCGCGCAGGACGTTTCGATAGACAAATTTATGTAGACTTGCCAGACGTGCGTGAGCGCGAAGAAATTTTTGAAGTACACCTACGCCCTATTAAGAAAGTAGAAGATGAACTGGACACCACATTTCTTGCAAAACAAACTCCAGGATTCTCTGGTGCAGATATTGCGAACGTGTGCAATGAAGCGGCACTAATCGCTGCCCGCAAAGGTAAAAAGGCAGTAGGTAAACAAGACTTTTTAGACGCTGTAGACCGCATAGTAGGTGGGCTTGAGAAAAAAAACAAACTCATCACACCATCAGAAAAGCGCACTATTGCATACCACGAGGCTGGTCACGCAACGGTAAGCTGGATGACAGAGCATGCGGCACCGCTTGTTAAAGTAACCATAGTGCCCCGTGGAATGTCCTTAGGCGCAGCTTGGTACTTACCTGAAGAACGCCAAATAGTAAGACCCGAGCAAATGCTCGATGAAATGTGCGCTACCATGGGCGGGCGCGCCGCAGAGAAAGTAATGTTTAACAACATTTCTACGGGAGCATTAAGTGATCTCGAGAAAGTCACCAAGCAGGCACGTGCCATGGTAACCATTTACGGTCTCAACGATAAGGTAGGGAACGTGACATACTACGACTCTAGCGGTCAGAACGAGTACAACTTTAGCAAGCCATATAGTGAAGAAACTGCGGTAGTTATAGATCGAGAAATATCTAAAGTGATCGAAGAGCAATACCAGCGGGCTATAAAAATTCTAGAGCAAAACAAAGACAAACTCACGCAACTTGCCGAGATTTTACTAGAAAAAGAAGTGATCTTTAAGGATGATCTAGAAAAGATTTTTGGTGCGCGCCCGTTCATAAAAGAAGAAGCCATCGCACTAAAATCGAACACCCGTTTTCGCAAAGAAGAAACGCAAGAGGTAGAAAAAGACGAAACCACAGAAACTCAGGAAGAGACGCAAGAAGAAACAAAAGATACGGTTATTAAGGAATAGTTGCTAACAATGTAATAAGTGATTATATTTACCAGCAACCCTAAACACCTTTAGCCATCGCCGATGAGCATTTTCGACAAACTTTTTGGAAAGAACAAAGCTTCTGAAAATGAAGATCGTATAGGCGATGAACGCTCTAAGTTTATGCCTGAAGAGAAATTGCCCCTAGACGAGCAATTTATACATCATTTTACAAAGCAAGGCGGTAGGCTACTATACAGCATCGACGAAACCGAAATACAGGCACATTTTGAAGACATTATGGTAGAACATGATTTTTTTGAGCAACCTGCGTTTTGCTACGACCCGCAACTTATGGCTAGGTTTAATAATTTTAACCTAAAGTTTAGTGCAGATCACAGAGAGGAGAGCAGCTTTTTCATCACAACCTGTGAGTACTTAATATCTGACCACGGTGCGATCCTGTTTTCTTCTAACCAAATAAAAGAAAAAAAACCAGCAGACCTACCAGAAACCTTCATCGTTATAGCATCAACCAGCCAGATTGTAGAAACAATAGGCGAAGGTCTGCGTGGCATAAAACACAATTCCCTTTCAAGTATCCCCAGCAACATTACTACCTTAAAGAATTTTCAGGAACGCACTGGCGCTAGTCAGGACAAAGACCTTATGCAATACGGTGCACCTCATAAAAGATGCTATCTTATCCTTGTAGAAGACCTGTAGCATGAAAGAATTAATGGTACGTTCCGTTTCGGGGATAGTCTATGTGTCACTAGTAGTATTAAGCGCACTATTTTCTAGAGACGTTTTTATAGTGCTGTTTTGCATTTTTGCATTTATATGCCTTGTAGAATTAATGCCCATGATAAAACTAAACCAGTGGTTAATTTACCCTGTTTTACCACTTGCATATTATGTGATTGTGTGGCAAACCGTTCCCGATGTAATTCTGTATCTTATTTTAGGTGCTACCCTACTGGTTAATTGCTACCTCATACGTGATTTGGTACTGCTAGACCGCATCGCCATGTTTAACACAAAAAAACACGTCATCGTGTTGCTGTACTTAATAGGGTCTAGTCTATTTATTGCATTGATACCAGACGTGGTAGAAACTTATAAACCTATGTTACTAATAGGTATTTTTGCAATTATATGGGTTAACGACAGTTTTGCTTATGCTTCTGGCAAGCTTTTAGGAAAACATAAACTCATGAAACGTATTTCGCCTAAAAAAACCATAGAGGGTTTTGCTGGCGGTCTCATAATGGCTCTGGTTGCAGGTGCTGTGTTGCATTATTACGTGGGCGTTTACAACATATACCAGTGGCTTATCCTCGCTTTTGTGGTTGCATTTTTCGGTACTATAGGCGATTTAATACAGTCTAAATTTAAGCGCCAGGCCGACGTAAAAGACAGCGGTAACATCATGCCTGGTCACGGCGGTATTTTTGACCGCATGGACAGTATTATATTTGCAGCGCCGTTTGCTTACTTAACTTTTCTAATAATTAATTATGTTTCATAAAGAAGGAAATACATCTATCCTAATCGCATTTGTAGTAACCTGTATTCTAATGAGTGCTGTATGGTTAGCTGCCATTCCTATCTGGTTGCAAACAACGCTGTCTGTAGTAATTGTACTGTTTTTGTTTATTATCCTGCAGTTTTTTAGAAACCCAAAACGCATAACCCCGTTAAATGACCACGCAGTGATATCGCCCGTAGACGGTAAAGTTGTGGTTATAGAAAAGGTACAAGAAAATGAGTTTTTTAAAGGAGAACGCATAATGATATCGGTTTTTATGTCACCTATTAATGTGCATGTAACGCGGTATCCCATAAGTGGCACCATTGCCTATAGTAAGCACCACCCTGGAAAATACTTAGTAGCGTGGCATCCTAAAGCAAGTGAGGAGAACGAGCGCACCACAGTCGTTGTGAACCACAAAAATGGTGCTCAGGTACTTTATAGACAAATCGCTGGCGCACTAGCTAAACGCATTATGAACTATGCGCAAGAAAATGAGCAAGTTGTGCAAGGAAGTGATAGCGGTTTTATTAAATTTGGGTCGCGTGTAGATGTATACCTTCCTGCGGACACAAAAATAGAGGTAACACTCAACCAGGTTGTGCAAGGAGGCGTTTCTACCCTAGCCACTATTTAACTATGAAAGAAAAAGTACTAGATAAAAAATTCCAAGAGTCTTTTAAAAAAGCAAGTACTGAGGAACAATCACTGGTACCGCCAGACTTGCAACTTAAGTTGTATGCTTACTACAAGCGCGCTATAGATGAGCCTTATGTGAGCAACCGCAGTTATGAGTCTAACGATTTGAGAGCCGCATTTAAAATGAATGCACTTATACAAGTACAACAACTAACTAAAAGCGAAGCAAAAGAACGCTATATTAAAATCGTAGAGGATCTTTACCCTAAACCTTGGTAAACCGCTTCAAATTAAAAAAATGCGACCGTTCTGTCGCATTTTTTTGTGATCAGTGTTGCGACACTACGAGGCTTTTAATGCCTGCATGCTTGCCCGAATGGTTTCTATTTTTGCAAGTGCATCTGCTTCTTTTTGTCGTTCTAAATCCACAACTTCAGCGGCAGCATTTGCTACAAAACGTTCATTACTCAACTTTTTCTGCACACTCATTAAGAATCCTTGTGCTCTGAGAAGCTCTTCTTCTAACTTACCCAACTCGACGGTAGTATCTACAGCGCCTGAAAGAGGTACAAAATACTCATTGGATTTTACCCGGAAACTTACGGCGCCAGCCACTGCGTTTGTAACCGTTGTAATGGTAGATACGTTTACCATTTTTTTAATGAGCGTGTCATATTTAACAGCAAGTCCTTCATTATTCATAACCAGAACTTCTATCTCGTTTTTAAACGGGATTTGCTTTTCCTTGCGAACTTTACGCAAACCTGTAATGACTTCTTGAACCATGCTCATGTCGCTGGTGCTATTACTATCTACAATGCCACCTGCTGGCCATGTATTAACAACGAGCGCTTCTTCTTTTTTGCGCGGGGTGATATTTTGCCATATCTCCTCAGTAATAAACGGTGTAAAAGGATGCATTAACCTTAGATTATCCTCTAAAAGCGCGATGACCGCCGCATGGGTGACCACATCTATAGGTTGCTGGTAGTCGGGTTTGATAATTTCTAGCAACCAGCTACAAAAATCGTCCCATATCAGTTTATAACTGGTCATGAGCACATCACTGATACGGTATTTTGAGTAATGATCTTCTATTTCTAATAGGACTTCATTAAATCGAGATTGATACCAGTGTAGGCCCTGTTGTGCATAATCTGGTTGCGTTAGCGTTGTGTTTATTTCCCAGCCATCTATAAGACGGTATGCGTTCCATATTTTATTAACAAAGTTTTTACCTTGTTGACACAAGTCCTCATCAAACATAATATCGTTACCAGCAGCAGCACTTAAGAGCAAGCCCACGCGCACGCCGTCTGCACCATAATCTTCTATAAGTTTAAGAGCATCTGGCGAGTTCCCCAGAGATTTAGACATTTTGCGGCGTTGTTTGTCACGTACTAAACCGGTAAGATACACCTTGTCAAATGGTTTTTCGTCACGATATTCATATCCAGCGACAATCATGCGTGCTACCCAAAAAAACAGAATGTCTGGTCCAGTCACGAGGTCACGTGTCGGGTAATAATAATTTATTTCTTCATTTTCAGGTTCCAGAATCCCGTTGAAAACACTTATGGGCCACAACCAGCTTGAGAACCAGGTATCCAGCACGTCATTTTCTTGTCTGAGGTTTGCTGCTGTAAGGTTGTTGTTGTTTGTTTGCTTTCGCGAAAGCGTAACAGCCTCATCAACACTGTTTGCAACAACAAAGTCTTCTTTACCGTCACCATAAAAATAAGCTGGAATGCGCTGTCCCCACATAAGCTGCCGTGAGATATTCCAGTCTCGCACGTTTTCCATCCAGTGAAAATAGGTGCTTTTAAACTTTGCAGGAAGCAACTCTACAACATCGTTTTGAACGGCATCAATCGCTGGTTTTGCGAGCTCGCCCATTTTTAAAAACCACTGGTCAGACAGGCGCGGCTCAATAACGGCACCGGTGCGCTCACTGGTTCCTACTTTGTGTACATGGTTTTCTTTTTTAATTAAGAGACCACTATTTTCTAGCTCTACCGCAATTTCTTTGCGCGCTTCAAAACGATCTATTCCTTCGTAATGCAGCCCGTAACTGTTTAAAGTCCCATTTGCATTAAAAATATCTAGTACGTCTAACTTGTGTTTCTCGCCTAGCGCTTTGTCATTTATATCGTGTGCTGGGGTAATTTTAAGTGCGCCAGTACCAAATTCCATGTCCACATAATCGTCTGCAATAATCGAGATTGCGCGATTTACGATAGGTACGATCACTTTTTTGCCTATTAGATGGGTATAGCGACCGTCGTCAGGATGCACACAAATCGCAGTATCACCTAGTATAGTTTCTGGTCTGGTAGTGGCAATGGTTATAAAGCCTGAGCCGTCTTCTAGCGCATATTTGAGGTAATATAAAAATCCATTGCGCTCTTCGTAAATAACCTCTTCGTCACTTAGGGTTGTTTGTGCTTCAGGATCCCAATTTACCATACGGAAACCGCGATAAATTTTCCCTTTATTATAGAGATCTACAAATACATGAATGACTGCAGCGCTCATATCATCGTCCATAGTAAATTTAGTACGTGACCAGTCGCAGCTTGCCCCTAGCTTTTTAAGTTGTTCTAGGATAATACCGCCATATTTATCAGTCCAGTCCCATGCGTGCGATAAGAACTCTTCTCTAGTTAGGTCATTTTTATCAATCCCGGCATCTTTAAGTTTTTTCACAACCTTTGCTTCTGTAGCTATAGACGCGTGGTCTGTACCTGGAACCCAACATGCATTGTAGCCTTTAAGCCGCGCACGTCTTATAAGCACGTCTTGAATGGTGTTGTTTAACATATGTCCCATATGCAGTACTCCTGTAACGTTCGGCGGTGGTATGACAATGGTGTAACTCTCGCGCTCGTCTGGAACGGACGTAAAATAATCGTTATCCATCCAGTATTTATACCACTTTTGCTCGGCAGTTGCAGGGTCGTATTTTGATGCTAAAGACATGTTTGGCTTAATTTTTGAAATTTAATCGACAAAAGTACTTATATCTGCATTTATTTCCATCATCATCACGTGGTTTAAAAAAGATCTAATTACCTTTCACAAAGACTAGGAATTATGAAACAGATTATACTCTTAATGACCATTATAGTAGCGACGTGCACCGCTACAGCGCAAGAGATGCCGCAAGACGCGCCTCTTACCACCGTTCAGTTTGAAAATACGACCATAGATTATGGCACAATAGAAGCAGGCTCTGACGGTTTACGCACATTTAGATTCAAAAACACCGGTACAAGTACTTTATATGTCTATAATGTTTTTTCTAGTGCGCATTGTACAATAGTCTCTAAACCTTCAAAAGGAATAGCGACCGGAGAACAAGGCGAGATAAAAATTATGTACGATACAAAAATAAAAGGCAAGATTGTGAAGACCCTAACGGTAAAGGCCAATATAACGGACGGTATTATACCTTTAAATTTAACCGGAACGGTCATTTGAGCTATTAGTCAATTAGGGGCTCTTGTCTAAATTTGAGTTTATATAAGGTACCATCCCGCTCAACATGTATAGAAATAGTCTCGCTTGCTTGCTTATAAAAAATGTCGTGAGCAGCGTTCATCGTTAAATTCCCATCTTTTAGACCTTCCAAGTAGGTCACCTTATCCCCTATTTGCACACCAGCATCGTGAGCTGGTGAGTTTTTCCTTACATAGTTTACAATAAGTTCTGGAACATAATCATATGTGAACCGCTTTGTATAATCTATTACTACCTGGTCTCTAATTAGACCATACGGTCCCTGAATATTTTTAACGCCAGACCCACCTACTAAGGTGGTAAATAGTTTTAATGATCCGGCGCGCAGCTGTATTCCAGCCATGTTAAAATAAAATGGATCTCCATAACCGCGCGAATCTCGTAAGTACACCGCAGCATTTTTATAATCTAATACTACATGAAACCTGCGCCAGATTTCTCCGCCTAAACTACCTGAACTGTTTTCATACTCTTCAACACCCAGCTGGTTCAACTCGGGAAACGAGGTGGCTACTTTATTAAACGTAAAGCTACTCAGTTTCAGTTTATCTAGTTTTGTACGCTTACCATAAATATCACCATTTATACCAAAACCTAAATAATCCTCAAAATATTTAACCGGTTTAAGAAAGGTAGAATCGGTCTTAAAACTCCACAGCGCATCGCTGCTACCAGTGTCCATTAAAAAGTGCCCTTGCATGCTAGAACTATTGTTCAGCAGCGCAGCCGTTACGTAGGGTTTATCTTTTTTAAAAATAACATCCAAGCGCTCGTACTTATCTAGGGAATAAGGAATAAAACTTATGTCCTTGTAAATACGCAACAGCTTTTTGTTGTAGTCTATCTCTACAACTTGATTTTTAAAAAAATCGGCACCTAGCAGACCGTTCACAAAAACACCCAGTTGCGGTTGCATATCGATAACCTCGTTTGCTAGCACATAGACCTCGGCTGCATCGTTTTGAACGTCACCTATCTTAATAACGTTATCGTCCGTATAAAACACCTCTAGAAAATCACGCTCGCCGTAACCAGAAATTTTAATGTTTTTCTTAACATTAATGCTTAAGGTGTCTATGTTGTTCCAGTTAAAAAGCAGCGTTTTACTTGCGCCTGTATCCAGTATAAATTTTGTTTCCTTGCCATTAAATATGGCAGGAACTATGATCAGGTTAGCTGTCTCTTGAAAAGGGATTTCAGTAAACTGTAGGTCATCTAAAAGCCTGAACGATTGTTGTCCCTGCGCAGCAGTACAAAACACTAATACCCATAAAAATAATGCCTTTTTCATGCTACTAAAGATAACTAAAGTATTATTGCTTTTACATACCTATAATAGGTAGTACCTTTGTCGTGATAAATTAAGAACATGCCACAAATATCTATAAAAGGGGCTTCTATGCCCTCCTCACCTGTTAGAAAACTCGTACCGTTTGCCGAAGCTGCAAAAGCACGCGGAATTAAAATATACCCATTAAACATAGGCCAGCCAGATATTAAGACTCCAGAGCAAGCGATACGCGCTGTAAAAGAGACCAATATGGAAATTCTTGCATACAGTCACAGTGCAGGTAACGAGTCTTATCGTGTAAAACTTGCCGCACATTATAACAAGCTCGATATGGGTCTCACCACAGACGACATTATTGTAACCACAGGTGGTAGCGAGGCACTGCTTTTTGCTATGGGAAGTATTTGTGATCACGGTGATGAGGTAATTATACCAGAGCCGTTTTATGCAAACTACAACGGTTTTGCAACGGCGAGTGGTGTTACCGTGCGACCTATCCCTACCAGCATAGAGACCAACTTTGCCTTGCCTGCTATAAGTGCGTTTGAAAAGTTAATAAATAAGAACACAAAAGCCATTTTAATTTGCAACCCGGGTAATCCTACAGGATACCTGTATACGCAAGAAGAGATGGAGCAACTAGCTGCACTTGTTATAAAACACGATTTATTTTTAGTTGCAGACGAGGTTTATCGCGAGTTTGCATACGACGGCCGCGAGCACTTGTCGGTTTTAAACATGCCCGGCCTAGAGCAGCATGCCGTTATGATAGACTCTGTTTCTAAACGCTACAGTATGTGCGGCGCGCGTATAGGGTGTATCGTTTCTAAAAACAAAGAACTTATGGCTGCCGCAATGAAATTTGCACAAGCTAGATTAAGCCCGCCCACATTTGCACAAATCGCCGCAGAGGCCGCACTAGATACTACCCAACAATATTTTGACGAGGTAAAAGAAGAATACATAGAACGTAGGGATGTTTTAATCGCTGGCCTTAAGAAAATACCTGGGGTAACCGTTGCAAATCCCGGCGGTGCATTTTACTGCGTTGCACAATTACCTGTAGCAAACTGCGACGATTTTGCACAGTGGTTACTAGAGTCTTTTCAACTGGACAACGAGACTGTGATGGTCGCGCCAGCCGCTGGGTTTTACAGTACCCCAGGTTCAGGAAACAACCAGATTAGAATAGCCTATGTTCTTGAAAAGGAGGCTTTAATAAAGTCCGTGCGCATTCTCGAAGAAGCCTTAAAAGTGTATAAAGCGTGATAGCAGTACAGCGCAACTTTTTACTTAAGAGCTACAATACGTTTGGGATATCCGCTTTCGCGAAAGCGTACACCGCAGTAACCACCCTGCAACAGCTTAAAGAGGCGTTAACCTATTTTACAAGCGAATACGTTTTTTTACTGGGCGCCGGCAGCAATATGCTATTAACCAAAGACATAGACAAAGCTGTCGTGCATATTTTACTCAAGGGCATTACAATCGTTAAAAAAGAAAGCGACAACGTTTACCTGCAAGTAATGGCTGGCGAAAACTGGCATAAACTAGTGATGTATTGCGTAGAAAACAACCTGGCCGGGATGGAAAACATGGCACTTATACCTGGCAATGTGGGCGCCGCGCCCATTCAGAACATAGGGGCATATGGCGTGGAACTCAAAGATATATTTCACAGCTGCGAGGTTATGAATATAAAGACCCAAGAGATTAAAACCATGTCCCTAGCTGCTTGTGATTTTAGTTACCGTGAGTCTGTTTTTAAGAATGAATTACGAGGTATGTACGTAATTACCAGTGTCACTTTTAAACTTACTGATGTCTCTGCAAACACGGGCTATGCTTTTAAAACGGGTTATGGCGACATTAAAACCGCCCTCGAACAACTAGGTGAAGCTAGTATAAAAAACATTGCGCAAGCGGTTATTAACATAAGAAGCAGTAAGCTGCCAGATCCTGCAGTACTGGGTAATAGCGGTAGCTTCTTTAAAAATCCAGTGGTTCCTAAAACTGTGTACGAAACGCTGCTACCTAAATTTCCCGACATGCCGCACTACCCGATTAATGAGCACGAGGTAAAAGTTCCCGCTGGATGGCTCATAGACCAGTGTGGGCTTAGAGGTTATAGAAAAGGTGACGCGGCCGTTCACGACCGGCAAGCGCTCGTGCTCGTAAACCACGGCAATGCCACGGGCGACGAAATTTTACAACTCGCAAAACACGTACAGCATACTATTCTAGAACGCTATGGTATTGCCATAGAAACTGAGGTAAACATTATAGCCTAATGCCGTCATACATCATTTATAACCATGGTGGCATAAATATTTTCGTGACCTAGAACCTGTGCTGTTATCGCGCTGTTTTGTACCTTTGCAGCATGAAATTAATACTTTTAACAATAGGTTTGCTAGCAATAGGTTTTGCAGGTATCGCAATAAAACTTTGGGCAAAAAAAGACGGCAAATTTGCTGGGACTTGCGCGAGTCAAAATCCATTTTTGAACAAAGATGGTGACGCATGCGGCATGTGTGGTAAACTGCCAGAACAGCAAGCAGACTGCAACACAAGTGTGAAGGCTTAGTATATGGGGCTAGGAATCGCCTTTTTTATTTTGGCAGCATTTGTTGTGCTTAATTGCATGTATTATTTGAACCTAAGTAAAGTAATATCGTATAAACAACAAATAGTACCTGTTGAAACAACGCCTGTTTCTATTATAGTATGTTCCAAAAACGAGGAAGAGAATCTCAAGGAACTCGTCCCGCTGCTACTTGAACAGGACTACCATACATTTGAACTTATCTTAATAAACGACGCAAGTGTAGACGGCACTCGCGATGTTATAGAAACCTTTACCGCCCTAGATAATCGCGTTAAAATGGTAGATGTGGCACATAACGAAAGTTTCTGGGGTAATAAAAAATATGCGCTCACGCTGGGCATTAAAAAAGCTACGTACCCTAAACATGTTTTTATAGACGCAGACTGCAAACCTGCAAGCAAGCACTGGCTAGGGCTTATGGCGTCTAAACTGACTGGTGAAAAAAGCATTGTACTGGGTTACGGCGCGTATGCAGCGCAAAAGGGCTCTTTTATAAACGCACTGATACGCTATGAAACGCTGCTCACGGCTTTTCAGTACATGGGCTATGCGATAAAAGGGTACCCATATATGGGTGTAGGTCGCAATTTAGGTTATACAAACGAACAGTTTTATGCTGTAAACGGTTTTATCAAGCATATGAAAATTTTAGGTGGTGACGATGACCTTTTTATAAATGAAGCGGCAACCGCAAGAAACACCGCTGTACAACTAGATCCCGAATCGTTTACCATTTCAAAGCCTAAAACCTCTTGGAGCGAGTGGATTAAGCAAAAGCAACGACATGTGAACACAGCAACATATTACAAGCCGCGGCAAAAAATAGTGCTCGCCTTGTTCTACATTTCGCAGTCAGGCTTTATTCTGGCCGCAATTGCAGGATGTATCTTTGCGCCACACTGGGAGTTTATTCTCGCGCTTATTCTAGTGCGCTATACCGTTGTGTGGAGCGTTATGGGGCGCGCTGCTAACCGCTTTCGCGAAAGCGAACTTATACCATACCTTCCTGTATTGGAATTCAGCATTATCTGGACACAATGCTACCTATTTTTTAATTCTGGCAGAAAAACCAAAAGCTGGAAGTAGGGAATTTGTGACTTTAACGACTAGTAAAATATTAAATTTGTAACATGAACACGACTCAAGAATCTATTGCCCCGCCAGCAGCAAAACCAAAATGGTTGCGCGTTAAATTGCCCGTGGGTCAAAAATATAAAGAGCTTAGAAGCCTCGTAGACAAATATGAATTAAATACCATTTGTACCAGCGGTAGCTGCCCTAACATGGGTGAGTGCTGGACTGAAGGTACAGCCACGTTTATGATTCTGGGTAATACATGTACCAGATCTTGTGGTTTTTGTGGTGTAAAAACAGGCAGACCGGACACCATAGACTGGGCAGAGCCAGAAAAAGTCGCGCGCTCCATTAAACTCATGAACATTAAACACGCAGTTATAACAAGCGTGGACCGTGACGACCTCAAAGACATGGGAAGTATTATATGGAAAGAAACGGTACACGCAATAAGACGTATGAACCCCGAAACGACGTTAGAAACCCTGATACCTGACTTTCAAGGTGTAACGCGCAATATAGACCGCATTGTAGAAGCAAATCCAGAGGTCGTTTCACACAATATGGAAACCGTAAAACGTCTTACTCGTGAGGTGCGCATACAGGCAAAATACGAAAAAAGCCTAGAAGTTCTCAGGTACCTGAAGCAGGAAGGAATTAATAGAACCAAGTCTGGTATCATGCTGGGACTGGGCGAGCTCGAGCACGAAGTCTTGCAAACCATGCGTGATTTGAGAGATAACGACGTAGACGTAATCACACTGGGGCAGTACTTGCAACCCTCTAAAAAACACCTACCCGTGAAAGAATTTATAACCCCAGAACAGTTTAAGATTTATGAAACTACTGGGCTTGAAATGGGGTTCCGTCACGTAGAAAGTGGACCACTGGTGCGCTCTAGTTATAAAGCACACAAGCATATTTTGTAATTATATAGTAACGAGTCGCGCAGTAGTTATCGCTATGCAACCTGTTTGTTAGCATTTTAAGTACAGAATAACGAATGCTTTAAGTAATTATACATGGTAAAAATTAGAGTGGCCATTAATGGTTTTGGCCGCATAGGGCGCACTTTTTTGCGCACCGTACTGCATCACGATCTTATAGAAGTAGTTGCCATAAACGATCTAGCAAGTCCAGAAGTGATGTCTCATTTATTAAAATACGACTCTATACATGGGGTCCTGCCTGATCAGGTATCTTTTAAAGCCGATGCCATTATTGTTAACGGTAAGTCCATCACTTTTACGAGCCATAAAGCGTTAGAAGATTTAAACTGGGACAGAATAGATGTCGTTATAGAAAGTACGGGAAAATTCAAAACCAGACCGCTGCTTAAAAAGCATATAGACGCTGGTGCAAAAAGAGTTATTTTGAGTTGCCCGCCTGGTGATGACACTATAGAAACAATAATTTTAGGCATCAACGATAATCTTTTGGCTACAAACGACAACATTATATCTAACGCTAGTTGTACCACAAACAACGCTGCACCCATGATTAAAGTGCTAGATGAACTTTGCGGCATAGAACAAGCCTACATAACAACCGTGCACAGCTATACGACAGACCAGAGTTTGCATGACCAGCCCCATATAGATTTAAGGCGTGCCCGTGCTGCGGGACAATCTATAGTTCCTACTACTACAGGAGCTGCAAAAGCGCTTACAAAGGTGTTTCCTCATTTGAGCGACGTTATAGGTGGTTGTGGAATACGGGTCCCAGTACCTAATGGCAGCCTTACAGACATGACTATAAACGTTAAAAGAGAAACAAGCATTGAAGAAGTAAACCAGGCATTTGAAAAATTCTCGCTAAAAAACCCTACCATATTATCCTACACCGCGGTGCCACTTGTTTCTATAGACATAAGCGGCTTGCCCTACTCTTGCATTTTTGATTCACAAATGACCTCAGTAATAGGAAGAATGGTTAAGCTCATAGGATGGTATGACAACGAAAGCGGTTATTCGAATCGTTTAAAAGATCTCACTTTGAAAATTATGAGCTAGTTGTAACCCTACCATATTAGTACAAACATCGACTAAGAGCATCCTGAACGTGATAAATCGCCTGTTTTAGCTTGTTTTCCGTTAGGAATTTTATCTTTGCTAGTCAAATATAAAATCTCATAAGACCCTTAAAGCACATATTTTTAATTCTAGCGTTAAGCGCAGGCATTTCCATGTCCGGACAGAACTCTGAAACCCAAGTTTCTAAAGCAAGCCAGCAAATAGCTGTGGATCGTTTGCTAGAAGATGCTCGTGAGGCTTCATTCTCCGGTAAATTTAGGGAAGCTTATGCTATTATAACCAGCGCTAGAGAAATCGCAAAAGACTCTTCCATATATGCAAATACCCAAATCGCATATGCACAATATTTAATACTATCTGACAATCCTGATAAAGCTAAGAATATTTTATTGAGCATTGCACCTATTATTGAGCACAGCTCACCTGCTTTTGTTAAAAAAGGTTTGCTACAGGTGGAGCTACTCATTATTAACAAGAATTACACAGCTGCAAATGATGAGCTTAACAAGCTTAACACCGCTATTTACAGCTTGCGCGATACTGAAGTTGCCGCTATCTCTCAATTTTTGAGAGCACAACTATTTAAAGTTTCTGGTAATAATGAGGAGGCGTTATTGCTCTTTAACAAAGTTTTACCCAATTTAAGATCCAAGAAGTTGTTTTTTTATGAAGCCCAGTCGCAGCTTGCACGCTCTGCCTTATTACTGGAAAAGGGTGAAATAGAAGCTGCTGAAATATCTATAGACTCTGCCGTTACCATAAGTGAAAAGTACAATT